>Ga0214544_1000050_pt1:0-12500 | contig 135963 bp, 77 predicted proteins | sample CNSS3metaG_FD_160074 | JGI IMG/M metagenome (GOLD analysis project Ga0214544, IMG submission 160074) | Root nodule microbial communities from cowpea collected in UCLA plant growth center, Los Angeles, California, USA - CNSS3 | ecosystem: Host-associated > Plants > Roots > Nodule...
ATTTGGTATTATAATCTAAAATGTAGACAATTATAATTTATTTCAAAATATTTGATATGGAAGAAACAATCATCCTCCTAATATTGAATATTTGATAATATTATGTTTTCTTTACCGTAATTTTTTTCTTTTATAAAAATTAATATTGAAGTAGTTAGAATACGGGTACGGGTATGAGTACGAGATTATACCCGTTACCCGGTGGGGATGGGAATGGGACAAAAGTTTGATACCCGTTGGGTTTGGGTATGGGGATGGGGATGAATTTTTTTTGCGGGGATGGGTATGGGATAGCGAAACCCGTCCCCGCCCCGCCCCGTTGCCATCCCTACTCACCACGGGTTCAACTCGGGTGAGCCGGGTTCTAGATGAGCCGGGTCAAAAATCAACCCGTATTAAAATTTGTAAAAGAATTTCAACCCAACCCGACTCGAACCCGTGGTGAGCCGGGTTGACTCGCAGGTTCCAACCCATTTTGACAGCTCTAACAGAAATTATTTAAATGAAACTAAAATTAAGATACAAGAATAGATAATATAAGTTTTCAAAAATTTTTATGTTACTCGGTTAAGATTTTATTTGATTTACATTAACCATTAACAAAATTAATAATATTTCGTAACGTAATATAAAACGAAAAAAAAAATGTAAAAGAAAGATGCAATAATAATGGTTGTGGATTATTATTGTGGATTTTAGCTTTAATGATTGATAATTTATTAGTGGAATTGTAACAATGTTAGAAACAGCAATGGTCCATTGGTAGCATTGATACAATTTGCCCCCTCTTTTATAGCATGCATTGTGCAATTGTTGCAGATTTAAATTAGTGGAATGTATATGCTTCGTTACTAACCAACTCTTCAACAATAGTTTCCATGTCAAATTATACACCTACTGCCTCCTTATTGTCTCTCATAATTGTTTTCTTTCAAGTCTATTGCTCTAAAACACCTTTTTCTTGCTAAGACTAACTGTCTCTTTGTTTTTAAGGATAAGGAATGAAGAATGATATGTTTACAATTTAAGAAAAATCATGTGAATAGTGATGATAAATAAAATTATATTTATTGGTATTGTTTAATAGATTCCTCCTCGTCGTATTAATCGAGTATGAAAAAGAACATAGGTAATATTTGAAATTTTAAATTGTGTATTTATTTATTTAAATTAATTAAATATTTATAATTTATAAAATATGTATTATAGAACTTTTTATTTACATAAATATATATATATATATATATATATATATATATATATGATGTCCAAGAAATCTTGTTAGGATATGATTTTTTAAATATTGGCCCTGATACTACGTTAAAAGTGGAGTTTAAGCTTAACTCAATCCCATAAAATCAGCTTCTAAGGTGAGGCTTCCACCTAGGGATGACAATGCAGGTCAGTCCGGCCCGTCCTGTCCCGCACAATTTATGCGAGCTGTAATCACTGGCCTGCCCCGCACATCACTTGGCCCGTAGGTCCACGAGCTAGCCCGCTTTTTTATTTTTATTTTTTAATTTCTATGATAAAATTTCAATGTTTAAAATTTGGGAAACTTCAAGAAGTTCACAAAATCAAGTAAAAATTTGAGAAGTTGGATGATAAATTGATAATTCAACATTTTCATCATATTCATATTCATACTATGACATATACAATGTATTTTTTTTTTTTAATTTTAGCACATTAAAAAATACATAGTCCATAAAAAAAGTAACTAATATATATAAGTGCAACCACACGAGTTGCAAGTTACTACGGGCCAGGCTACTATGGGTCTACAGACCGGCCCAACGGGCCAGATCCATATTGTCATCCCTACTTCCACTCTACTATATACTATGAAATTGTTTTATCTATAGTCGATGTGAGACTTCCAACAAGAAGAGATATACGATGATGAAATTCAAATCCACTTCACCACCAAATTGTCTATGTGAACAAAATGGTTGAGAAGTGAGTGATTGTTATAGGTTTTTTTCTCTTTCAAATTCGATCTAACCCACAAATTCATCGCACCTTAGAATTCACCACAATTGTGCACCATCACCATCATATTAGCCAATTGCACAAGTCAGTGTTATTTTCATTCAACAAGTCATTTGAAATTATGAATAAAAATAACAAAAAGAAGTAGAAGGAGAAGGAAAGAAGTAACACCACCTCCTACAATCGCCACCATACATCATCATTGTCGCACTTTCTGAGCACCTGTAATTAAAGAAAAGAATTGGAAAAACCGGGAAAGTTTTAAGAGGTTGTTACTTAACAACCAAGTTCTTGCTTTGTGCAGGTAAAAGAGAGAAAGGAAGATTGAAAAGGACAAGGTAAAATTATGGGTAGAAAATGAGAAACCCCTGTAATCCTTATAAAAGGAGAAGAAAAAAAAAATAACTTTTGACTTGGTTCTTTACATTCTTATAGTTATTCTACTAGATAGTGAAGAATTTTTGTTTCACGCAGTTCTTTAATTTTCATTTTCACACTGAAAATTTGTCGTATACATTTTAAAGTTTTGTTATTTATTTATTTTCATTTAATGCTCATTTTCAAGTTAAACAAAGTAACAGGGTAGAACATTGACTATAAAAAGTTGAGAGCATGAAGATACCGAATGTATTTTGATGTAAATTGTATGGTGGCAATGTAACTACAAAAAGTGTTTGCTCCATAAGTCACTAAGTCTGAAGCTTGTAAAAACAAAAATTGCTATGTTTCACTCTCTGTTCAAACCAAATAGATGTATGCTATAACTGTGTAAAATATGCTCTGAAATAAGGTTACTGTGGCTAAAGATGACTTAAATAGTGAAATAGTTTGAGGAGTTTAAGTGTTTGGGGGTAAGAGAGAAGGGGATAAGTATGAGTGTGAAAATTGAATCAAGAATCGAATTGTAAGGAATGTAATTTTTTTAGATATCATTTTCTAACTCGTGATTAATTAGTATATGGTTAAATAGGTGAATTGTAATGAATAGACTCAATTTATATTTATTGTAATATGATAAGTATATAAAATAATTATTAATGAAAAAACAAAAAATAATTAAATGAATTAATTTAATCCACTTAACTCAGATTACAAAAACATTTTCTTATAAAAAGTTTAACCTTGTATTTGGATTTTGTATTTCAACGATGTCAAAAAAATTAAAATACTTAATAATTAAATTACTTATCATTGAATTTTCTTTATTTTTTAAATAATTAATTTGAATATAGTAATTGAAATATTTTAAATTTTAATTTTCTTGTTTAGATAAATGAATTTAATTTTTATTTTACCATGAACTCAATTCTATCTTTGAGCCTAAGTATATTTAGTTTGACGCTTAATTCGATACGACTTATCTTGACTTTTGGTTCAAGTCGACCTTCGGTTTGACTTGACCTTCAATCCGGCTAGATCTTCGACCTAAACCACTCTATTCGACCTTCGATCCGATTCGATTGTGCTCGACTTTTAATCCAAACCGACTTGTCTCGACCTTTTATCTGATCCGACTCGACTTTTTGGATCAGTAGACATCTTCTGTCATAACCAATGAATAATTCCACAACTTGAAATTTTTTTATTTCCTTCATTTTTTTACTGTATTTCAAATTCTACTGTTTTAGTTATTTGAAACACTTTCTTAAAATTTATTAATTTCAATTCTCTTTTAATTTCCTCATCCAGATATATTATTTTCCATATCAACATTTTAAATTCTTCAAATAAAAAAATTATTCTCTTAAATTATCTTATCGAAACTCTCCATAAATGCATTTAATTAATTCCTAGGAGGCATGATTAGTTCACTTGAAAACCCTCCTTATGTGTAATTTATGAGGTGTGGTGGAAGTACTGTTCACAGATGGAAAGAACATGCACATTCACACATTTTTGCCACGAAAAGTTATTCCCTTTCAAATCATCACTTTGATTCATTGAATCATGCTGCTTGCATTTTGCCCTTTTAGGGATATATCTCACCACCATCGCCTTTCTTCCTTTAAAAAAAAAAAAAAAACTTTAAACTTCCACATATTATTAATATAAAAATTAAATTATTAGCCATAATTAAAAAGCATAATAAATAAAGTTATTTTAAAAGACTATTATTAGGTCGATATTATCGGGTTTATTATCCACTGATTATCGTTAACGCGCTTAATCTTATCTGAATTATTTGAAACGGGCCTACAAGGTTTGAAATGTTGAGAACACTAAGACGTTAGTTGTAAAACACTTCTGAGACATGTTCTGCTTCACCCTTCCTCGGCAGCACACAGGCACCAGTTTCAAACTATGATCACTACTTCAACTTTTAGCTTCATTTATGCAAAACATTGTCTAACTTTTACCATTTCATTATTATTTTTAACAAAATTATACTAATTAATATTTTAACGAATCAGATTCTCACAATATATGAATAGTTTAAGTCAGTTATTGGTCTGCCATGAAATTATGCAAAGTCATGAAAAAATATTGCACCAACACAAATTCAATGTACTACATTAATTACTAATACATTATACATATTTGTTTATTAGTTATTTATTTGTTTATATAAACAAAAAAACTAGAACTATCAAAATGGATAATTCAGTCCGACCCGGCTCGACCCACCACAGGTTGATTATTTAGCGAGCCAACCCAACCCGACTCACTTATTAATGAACCAAAAAAATTCGAACCCGACCCAACTCACCACGGGTTGGTGGGTTAAACGGATTGACTCACGGACTCATTTAATTAAAAAAAATACAATTTTTTTTATTTTTTCGGTCAAAACTAAATTATAATTCTAATTAAAATCTAAATAAACTTTAATACAATCCAAATACAAATCAAAATCACAAAAATACAAATTATATATGTGTTGACTAAAAAAAACAACTTAACATGACCCAAATAAAAAGTCCAACTTAACAAAAAATACTTGCATAACTCTTTATTTGTGAGTTGGTGAGCCAATCAGGCTCATCACGGATTCAACCCGGGTGAACCGAGTCAAAAATCAAACAATATTGAAATTTATAAAAAAAATTCAACCCAACTCGACCCGAACTCGTGGTGAGCGACATTGGCTCGCGGGTTCCAATCCATTTTGACAACTCTAAAAAAAAAATAAAAAAAAAAAAAAAAAAACTCATGACTTACCTCTGAGTAAAAATTAGGGGATAAGATTTTACTACAAATGGTTATATTGACTTACATAAATATCATCGGATAACTTTTTTTGAGAGAGTCATTCATTTAATTTTGAAACAAGAAAATAGTAGGGATATGAAGAAATGAAAAAGAGAATCAAGAAACAGTGAGTTGCAAATACATATACCAAACTAATACCAAAAATAGTTGAAATATTAAGAGTGTTGTAGAAAGGAATATTAAGAAGGAATATATTTGATATATGGTGGGTTGTGAGGATAAGGGATTTGGTGCTGCCAAAAGGCTTTGTTTTGTTCCTTTGATTTTGTGAAGTTTGTATGTGAGAGACTCAGAGAAGGAGCATCGGAAAGTGGCTCCACGAACCACTGCGAAAGTAATGCTCTCAACACAGGTATAGAGTCAAATATACCACATGTACTCTATTTTTATTAACAACTTGTGCAATCACTTTGTGTGGATTATAAATTCATAATTTTTGTTTCACTTTCCAATAATCCTCTAGTCCTTTTTGTACCAAATAAACATTTAACTTTTCAAAACCTTCTACAAATTAACAATAATTGGATTTTTCTTTTCCACTTTTGTTTTCGATATTGCCAGATATCATTTACAAGCTTATCTTTCGGCTACGATTTGATACGATACGATGGAGTTAATAACAATTATCTCTAAAAAAATTTCATTAATCAAACATTAATGAAACAGTACGCAAACGAAGTGATGCATGATTACGCCTTAAAATATAGTTAACAAGATCAATTTAGAAAGACGAAAAGATACATGGCAATTTCCATAAAGCCATAAAACGAGATATATAGCCCCAAAAGACAAGACTTTTCAAAAGCCAGACGCATGGAAATTTTGGTAAAGCAATGATTTTGATGAATGATAAAAAATTGAGGAGGCTTTGGTTTTGGTTTTGGTTTGAAGGTAGCAGTAGCATATGATATATAAGTGTAACATTAACATAGCAATGAGTATGAATGTAGCATATTCTTCTAAAACATGAAACGAAAAACATTGGATAAACTTATGTGGTCGTAGGCCATGGTTGAGGAGCAACATTAATTGAATCTGCTGAACGGTTCAAGTAATCTTCGCACAGGAATTGGTCCAGTTTGTCTTCCACTGTCCTCTGCATCTGTCAGCTTCAAACCAAAGCAATGCCAAGCCAAAAGCGTAACGTCCAATTGGCAAGACGTCCCGATTGACCTATTTTTTTATTTTACTTTACTTTTTATTATATTATTATTATTTTATGCCTTGCACGTGCCAATACAACTTAAACCTAAAACCACGTCATATTAATCAATATGATGACACGAGTGATGAATATTATGTTTGGTAAACATGTTAAATCAGCTTCTCATTAATTTCTATCATTAAACCGAAAAAGTCGTTTGACTGATTAGTTGTGTTTGGTAGTATCTCATTAACCTTGTAGCTTTTATGATACATTACTTTAAATATTTTCCTTTTAAGTTTATATTTTTATTATAAAATAATTATTTTTTATTTACTCTTTTTGTGTAATACAATATTTTTTTTTGTTTTTGTTTTGTATTTCACTTTTTAATTTTATCTTTATTTTATTATTTTAGAAATATATTTCAAAATATCAATAATAAATTAGCGTGACAATATTAATATGCAACGATATTAAAACATAATAATATGTCCTTTCAAGATTACCGGTCAACATAAATAAAGTGTAACTTTTTCGCTATGATATTGGAAGAAACTAAAATATAACTTTTTATTTAAGTGTATGTTGTACTATTATATATTTGTTTGATACTTTGACACATGATATAGTAGAATGTACAACATGTAAAATTATTGATTGAAATAGAAAAAAAATTGACTAAGTTTTAAATTAAAAATTATAAGATTTTTTAAACAAAATTATACATACATAAAATTATATTTTTTATGAAATAATTAAATAATTCAATAAACTAAATAACTTTCGCTTAACTACATCAACTAACTTATGCTTAAACCAAATCAATAAACTAAACATTTATAGTTATGTTTGTTCAATATAGTCTAGTTTTTATTAAATATGCATATATATACATATTTAGTTCTTTAAAATTATATTGAAGTTAATTATGTACATCGAAAGGTTCGAAAAAGAGGTCAAACTTTTTTTCATATGAAAGTGGTCATTCATAATATTCCACGGTTCGTATTGTCACGTTTAAAATACCATTTCTGAATATAAAATAAATAAACGAATATAAATTAGTACTCTAAATAGTATTAGTATTAATTATCAAAGATTATGCTGTTTACTTCTCTATTCTCTTTATTCGTTTGTGCTAATTTGTAAATATACTGTTTTGATATAATAAGTAAAAATATTCATCTATTTCATTTGTCTCTTTCTTGACATTCAAATCGTTCAATCTCATTACTCACCTTTTCTTTATATTTATAATTTTTTTTCCAATTAATTTAAATATTCCCACTCATCAAAAAACAATATAATTTTCTTCTCTCTTTCTTCTATACTTGATTCACTTTCTTTTCTTTCTTTTCTTCCCATCGAAATGCAATGTTATTAAATGTTACATTGATTAAGCTGTGAAAGAAATTTGTGGTGATAGTTTGGTAAGCAAAGTTTGGAAGGACGTACGTATAATGCAGCAAAGCAAAGCAAAAGGAAAACCAAGTTTTGTTTAAAGAAGAGATGATTGAATATATTATATATATATATATGGTTTTCTTTTGTGAGGTAAAGTTGCATAAAAATAATAGAAAATAATTGGCGAAGTCCTTGGATGAGAAACACTATTTGGAATCTGCATCTTCATTATTCATGTATTCATCCCTCCCTCATCATAAGTATAAATACCCCTTTGCTTCTCACTCCATTATCCTCACATCGCTCCCAATTTCCCATTTAAGCTCACTTTCAACCAAACAAACACAATGGTAGAAATGAAGGGAGTGATGAACGCAATGCATGGGTTGAAACCAGTGTTGCTGATGGTGTTAGTGCAGATTGCATACACTGCTGTCAATGTGCTTTTCAAACTCGCCATAAACGACGGAATGAGTGTAAAAGTTGCTACAACGTATCGTCTCGCTTTTGGATCTGCTTTCACTGTTCCTCTCGCTCTCATTTCTGAAAGGTCCATCATCATTTCCTCACTCTTCCACCTTCTTCTCTCTTTGTTATAACTTTAAACTCAAGGGTTTCTCTTTTTTCTTCTGTGCAGGAAGAAAAGACCAAAGATGACTTGGAGGGTGCTTTTCATGGCATTTCTTTGTGGATTATTCGGGTATAGTGATTACTTACTATTAACTGTAAATGCTGATTAATTACTTAATTAATCAATCATGAACCAACTAATGTTATTATTACAGGGGAAGTTTATTTCAAAACCTTTTCTACGAGTCCTTGGCTTTAACATCAGCAACGTTTGCCTCCGCTCTCTACAATCTCATTCCAGCTATCACCTTTGTGTTGGCCATCTCCTGCGGGTAATAATAAAAATCATCACTTGCCACCATCTAACACTGTTTTTTTTTTTCTTTTTCTAAATATTATTCATTAATCATGCAATTAATTGAAGTTATTTTTGTTAAATTTTGTGTAGTTTGGAAAGGTTGAATTTGAGAGCAGCCGCAGGAAGGGCCAAGGTGTTGGGAACTGTAATTGGGATTGGTGGGGCAATGGTGTTGACTTTTATCAGAGGCGCAGAAATTAATATCTGGCCCTTCCACATCAACCTTATGCATCCACGTCAGCACCAAGAGAGCCACGTGGCAGAGTCTAGCAATACATTGTTGGGTGCTCTTTGTTCCATAGCAAGCTGCTTCTCTTTTTCTCTCTGGCTCACCATTCAGGTCTGCTCAAACTCTTTAATTTAACCTTTTTCAGTTGCATTTTTCATTTCTGATATGTGGGTTCTTGTGGCACAGGCCAAGATGAGCAAAGAATACCCTTGTCACTATTCGAGCACGGCTATGATGTCTACATTAGGAGCAATACAAGCCGCAGCTTTTGGTTTCTGCTTCGAGAGAGATTTCAGCCAATGGAAGTTGGGTTGGAATATTAGACTACTTGCTGTCGCTTATTCGGTATATATTCTTATTTTAATATTATCATATATAATTATATAAGAAAGTTTTTGATTTGAGTTAAATTTAATTATTGCAGGGAATCGTGGCCTCTGGAATAGTAGTTATTATTACAGCATGGTGCATACAAATGAGAGGGCCTCTGTTTGCGTCTGTTTTCAACCCTCTGATGCTTGTGCTTGTGGCTATTGCTGGTTCTTTGATGCTGAACGAGAGCTTGTATGTAGGAAGGTATGTTCTGGATCTTAATGAATTTTATCATTTGGGTGTTGATTATACATAGTATTCATGACATGGTTTTGTTTTGTGTTGCATTTAGTGTGGTTGGGGCAGTGCTGATTGTGTGCGGGTTGTACATGGTTCTGTGGGGTAAAAGTAAAGAGATGAAAAACATCACTCAGTTAGTGCCATCAGAGACCATCCGAGAAGCCGAAGCCGTAGAAGTTGTTGTCGTGTCCACGCCAATGGATTATGAAAAGTGCGACCACAACAACAACCGAAGCGAAATCACTGCTACTACAAGGAATGTCGACAAAGATTGTGGGGATTTTAACAAAAAGTAAGGAAGCTGATGAAGATATTCGACTATAGGCGGAGTAAGGGATTGGTCACACTTGTTTTTGTGTTTGATTCTTTTATTCCACTACCAGTCAATCAACTACACTACACTTTACTCATCGTCATATATAATGTAACTGTACCATAAACTTTAACAATTTCCACTACCAATCAAGGGCCTAGTGTAACAAAATAATTTCATACGGGCCTCTACTTTGGGCTTCTGGCCCATGAATTGTAAGCATTAGAGAGGTCGTTGTTTTTTATTTGCCAACCAAAATAAATAAATAGAGTATACTCTATTCTGAACTTGCATTCGAAACTGATTAAAAATTTGGACCAACTTTTTATACTCTCATAATACCTGTTTATTTTAGTAAGTATTTATTTTTATAAAACGGATTAAAAATGAGTATAAATATAATTTGTAGTATTTTAAGTGAAGTGAAAAAAAGAAATTGTCGAAAATGATGAGGCATGGTTTTTGGATGCGGTCACCGCTTGAACCGAACTTGGTTAAATCCACGTGGCTTGACACTATTGACACGCAATTTAAGTTACGGGTAGCAGAGAGTAGCTATCACAATCTGATATAGTAGAAAGAAACATATGCGTGAGAAACATGACTACGAAATGATTAATGGACAGAAATCCATCCACACAAATACCACAACTGAACGCATTCATGGGCCTTTCTTTCATCCCGCAAAAACATTGTCTGGGCCTTTCAAGATAATTTAAAGAAAATAAAATACGCGTTCTTGTTCTCAAATTCCAACGGTCTTCAAAATTGGTGGCTGTTTTTATCGTGAGCAGTGCATGCGTCTACGGCGTTCAGATATGGCTTGGCATTTCTGTAATTTCATGGAGTAAGGATGGTCGTTTAGTTAGCGTGAAGTGGATAAATATGAACCCAAAACGTACTTTATTTCATTAGAGTGAAAGGAGAAGATGAAGAAGATGATGGCTGCGATGATGCTTTTTCTTCTCATCGCTTCGCAAATGGAGAGCGTTGTTCCCGACGCCGCCGATTGCCTCGACGGTTGCACTACTGGCTGTGTTCAAAGAGACTGTAAGTCATCAATCATCGTTCTCGTTACCATTTCTCTCTTTTTTTTTCTTTTTTTTTATCTTAAATAAATCTTCATTTATGATAAAATATCTTGATTCGTTTCTTTACTTCTATTCTATCTCTGATTCCTCTTTCACTGTGCTTAAAACTGTTGAATCAGCTTAATCATGTAAAATCACACTACACTCCAAACCTTAATGGAAGAATTTGCCTATCGTTTAATCACGTAGTACAAACTGCTTTTACATCTTCAATGTTTCGCAAAATCAGAAGAGGAAATTAATAAAATTAAATTAGATGTAGATTTATTAAGATCTTTATGATGATGAGAGTTTAAAATGTGGCATGCAGCGAGGCTTCAACAACGATGTGAACGCAAGTGCAGCATCAGATGCGGTCCAGGTAATAATCCTATATATTTTTTTGGTCATACATTAGTGTAAATACGTTTGTCTTATCAATTTAATTAATCAATTATGTGTGCTTAAATTGATTAAATTAATAAATAAAACAGAGTCTTAAATTTTAAGGCCTTCTTCGAATTGTTTAAATGGAGGGATTTAAAACGAAATGAAATAGAGTGCATGTCATTTTTATTTTTATTTTTGTTAAAAGCTACTAAGTAGAGTTAATTTTATTTTTAATTTTAGATTCGTTAAGTTATACTTTCATCTCTTTACATTGTGTTTGATCTTGGTATTTTCCTTTCCTGAATCTTATGTTTGTGCTGTGCCATAGGGCTCCGAATTCATTTCGGGATTTCTTACACTTCTTCTTCTGGGCTTTTGAAACTCTTAGGTTCAAAAGAAAACTGTATAATGCATTCACATGATTTGGGCTGGCAGAAATTATTTGACGGGTTATACTCAGAATTTAGTACATAAAATTAATTTCAAGCTCTTACATCACAATATTTTTTATGAAATTTTTTTTAGGAACAACAATGAAAACTTTCATGGTATCTTTCTGTTCATCAAAGTTCTTTTTAGGAAAAATAAATAAATAAAACTTTAGCTGTATTTTTTTTAATAACGAATGTTTTTATTTCAAATATAAATAGAAAAGCTACATTTACTTGAAGCGGGTTTGTTTGAACAAAATGACTTATAAAAAACTTTGGGTTTTTTTTTTCTGTTAATTTACCGCGTTTAAGAACAAATGAAAAATGATTGTCAGTTATCTAATGATTTAAAAAATGTTGATATTTTATATAAAGTGTTTTTTCATAGGTCTATCTAAAACAATCTTTTATTTTACATGAGTTTTAGAAGAATGTATTATTTTTTACTCGTTCTTTAAATCTGTATGTTTTTAAAGCATAAAAACTGGTGTCAATTTTGAATATCAGTCTTGGTGGTGTAGTTGGTTATCACGCTAGTATACTCACTAGAGGTCCCCGGTTCGAGCCCGGGCTCAGACATTTTTAATTTTTAGATACCATTTTTAGGTTTTGTTTTAACTTTTTTATTAAACTTTACAGATTCGACAATCAACGAGGAAATGGGTTGATAAGTAAATGAAGGAGCGAAAGCTAAGCATGGTTGTTTCTGTGTTTGTAATAACATCTAAATAAGCATCGTTCTGTGTTCCGAATAATGTTTTATCGTATAAGGCA
>Ga0214544_1000050_pt1:17500-135963 | contig 135963 bp, 77 predicted proteins | sample CNSS3metaG_FD_160074 | JGI IMG/M metagenome (GOLD analysis project Ga0214544, IMG submission 160074) | Root nodule microbial communities from cowpea collected in UCLA plant growth center, Los Angeles, California, USA - CNSS3 | ecosystem: Host-associated > Plants > Roots > Nodule...
AACACCTAAATCAAAATGATTTAAAATTTATGAAACTGAAATGGGAAGTGTAGTTTATGAAAATATTAAAATACCGTTTCGAAGTATTTAATTGGTTTTACTACGATTAAGAACTTTGACACAATAGCATAAAAACGGAGAAGAAAAAATTGCAGTTAATGAAAGTTTGGGTGGGAAGAAAAAAAGTAAATGAAGTATTATACTTTGACATTGATGTAAAATCATTTTATTGCGCAAGCTACCTCCTGCAGTATAATAAGGTACCAGTTGTTTCCAATTTATCCGCATGAGTAGATATGAGTACTAGTTTACCTATTAGATCAATATGTTCCGTATTTGTTATACGGGAATCTATATTTTTTTTTAATATTTATGAATATTTGGTGATATTTATAAAAAAATAATTTAATATTTAATAATATATTTTAATCATAAATTTAAATAAAAATATAATGTATAGTATTTATAAATTTTAAATAAAATATAAATAATTTATTTAAATAGAGTTGAATAACAGTTTATAAAAAAAACTAGATATTTTAAAACTAATTAATAAAGAATAACTCATTCAAACTCTCAATGTATTAATATTTTAATCATATTTTTTTAATTATCTTTTAATTTAGATTAAAGTATAACGCATGTACATATACTATGATATCTATATCTGTCATATTAACATGTGGGTATAAAAAATAAAGTTAAATATGTTTTTGGTCCTTTAACTTTTAGTGAATTTTACAATTAATCCATTTCGAAACTTTGGATCAATTTAGTATTTCATCTTTCGAAATATGTGGATTTAGTCCTTTTAATCAAATTTTGTTAGATTTATTTGACGTTTCGTACACATTTCATGATTGTGTTTAAGTTGTGTATATTGTTTGACACATTTTTGCTTTAATGTTAAGTTAAATACTATTATAAAATGCGCTTGAAATGTCAAATAAATTTAACAAAATTTGATTAAAAGGACTAAATCCACGTATTTCGAAAGATAAATGACTAAATTGGTCCAAAATTTCAAAATGAACTAATTTCAAAATTCACTGAAAGTTAAGGGACCAAAAACATATTTAACCCTCAAAAATACCCATATATGTTAGCTGCAATTATCCATTTTTTATCAGTTACAAATTTTATCCGCAGATATCATGGAGACAAACTTTTTTGACATCCCTAATTATTCTTTAATTTTTTTTTTTTTTTAACTTTAGTATTGCTTTTAAAATATAAATTAAAGAAAATATATTTAAAAAACTAGCTGATAGCTAAAATTTTATACTTAAATTTGGGAAAATATTGAGTCGTAAATATTTGATATTGTGTTGTTGTAATTTAATTAGTTTTTGAGATAGATATTTTTGTAAGTTTTTTTTAATTAAAGATGAATTATTTTGGTTACAACTTTTACTATTACAATTATTTTTAGTAAAAACTTGAAATAAAGCAACGTAACATAATTTTCAATAATTGTGATACTTTTATTGTATGAAGAGACAAAGAGAATAAGTAGTGAAAGATGTTGCTGCATCAATCTTAAAGAGTATTGTGTTGGAAATGTAAAAGGAAGAAAAATACTATTACTTGAAACAAAGATTAAAAAAGAATACAAATGAGATATAACATCAAACGTGTAAATAAGTGAAAGCATACAAATAAATACTTTAGTAAATTTATGCTGTGTGTTTCAGATTAGAAGGAAATAATATACTAGAATTTTCCCCTTCCAACACAAAATTTATAAAAAATTATAAATCAAAGGTAACATATATCAGAAAAAAAAAACAGTATTGATTATAATATTTATTAGCGTTTTGAGTATCATATCAGTATTTGGTATCTCTAAATTTTCAAATTATAAAATAAATCTGATTTCTTTTAAAATAAAGATAATAATTTTATTTTTTAAACAAATTAAAGAAAAAACCCTTGATTTTATACAAACTAAAAGTATTAATTCCAAATTATAACAAGGTTAATAATTCACTATATACACTATAATGAATATATGAATTACAAATAAAGTCTAGAAATTAACATTATAGTGCTTCATTTATTTACGACGATTTATAAAAAAAAAGTATATATGATATATATTAATTCGTTATACTTAGGAGGTTCCCACTCAAAGTCACATTCTAAGTTTCTTCTACAATTATTCTCTCAAAAAGGCTAAGATGAATTTGATCTTCTTGAAGGTGTATGCATTATTATGACACCATTGTATCATTAATTAACATGAAACGGGAAATACTTTTATAATTTCACCGAATATACTTTATTAGACTTTTTATCATTCAGTACCATATAATATAATATAATACTTTTCTTTTTCAGGTTGTAATTTTGAGTCAATACATTGTTTTCTTTAGTACATTTTGATGATTATAGTAATAAATAGATAAGTATGTTGATATTATAAAGAACTTAAAAACAAAATAATGAAGGTGAAAGAACATCAATAACGACAAATTAGCGTGATAAAAAAGATAATTAACTTTATTAGGATATCATTTTCAGATAATTTGGATATATTATTTTTTAATTAGTAAATCAAATTTTAAACAACAATAAAAATTTCAATGTGTTATTTATAAAAATTATTACCTGAGAGGTTCTAAATAAATATAAATAAATAAGACAAAATTATGGTGGATGGATAATAAAATAATATTTAAAAAAAAACATATATAACATTCAATCGGTTTAACGTGAAAATAAACATTATTTTCTGTGTCTTAATAATATATAAGAACCGATAATTTAGAAACCTCCCTTTCAGCTGCATTTAAATATTCATTGAATCCATTCATTACATAATCCTATGTTTTAAAAAGTCGTTGGGGGTTTCCTTCAAATTAAACTGATGTGTTTAGTTTGAATTTTCATAAACTATTGGTAGAAGGAAAAAACATGTCGGAAAAAACAGCAGAAGAAATAGAAAATTGTTAATATTTGGAATAAAACATATAATAATGATAATGATAATGGCGGAGAGAGTGAGCACATGACATTACTTGCTGCTTGGCGCAACCTTTATGGTACCATTTCTTCACGGAGACCAAGTGGCTACATTAAACAGAATTACGTTCATTGTTAAAAAATAAAAAAATCAATATTTTATATTCTACATCTTTTAAATAAATAAATAATTGAACTACATTGCTTTTTATTTATTTTTTTACTTCAAGAATTACATTTAATGAAAGTTTGGAGTCCGGACATGAGAGAGGAAGAGTAAGAGAGAGAAGAGGGAGGTGTAAGAAACTGGGAAGAGAAGATGTTGTTGTTCCCATTCTGACCTAAAGCTTGTGTCTTTCTGCTTCGTTGTATCTTCTGCTGTGTAAAAGTGATCCCTTTTGATTCTTCTGTAGATTTCATACCAGGAACTAGTGCTAATACTTCACCCACAGATCTCTGTATTCTGGGTATGTTCTTTCCCAAATTCTAAGTGTTTTCCGTCGTTTTAATTTTTTCTTTTATTCTGACAGTTTGTGGAGGGTTTCTTCAAATCTGGGTCTTTTTAAATTGTACTGGGTCCCTGTTGAAAATGCTGGGGTAAAGGGTCACGGTTTTCAGTTTTGTTAAGTTTCTGGAAGGAAAATGGTGGGGGTAGAAATGGGGTTATTTTGTTTCCAGTGTTTGTGGGAGGCAAATCTGAAATGATACAGTGGGATTTGAAGTTTTGATGAGTTTTCTTCTGACACTTTGTTGTTGTTTGCAGACGAAGGCTGGTTTTTGATCCGGCTTGGGAGTGTTGATCGACTTGATTTTAACTGCGAGTTTAAAGAGGTAGTTTCTTCTGGTCCTTGGTGTTCACAATAATGGCGAAATATAAAGAAAATTGAAAGCTTTCCATTTGTGTACCTGCAAAATTGGCCGCTGAATTGGTGATAAATTTTCCAAATTTTTTGTAATTAATTAGTTTTATGTGGTTAATTGCGATTTCAGTATAAATTCCAAATACGATTTACAGGATAACCAAACCCTGGCTTTTTCAATAATGGTGGACACAAAATGATGGCGTTTTTGCGTGTGTGTTTGTTACCATCTAATCATGATAATGCTATTTTGAGCTATCCTTTTCGATTGGGAGTGATGACCAAATATGTAGTCTTTGACACGCGTGTTGCTTCTGGCATTTCACTATCTGCTTTCGAACCCTATTGACTTAAATTGTTGGCAATACATGTTTCACTAACTTCATGCTTAAATTGGAGAGTTTGAAAACTGTGGTTGATTCATAGGAGTGTTTGTTTTGGATTGTAGTCTTAAGAGAGTATTTTTTGGTTGGAAAGATGAAGATTAATAAGTGTATTTGGTGAATGGCAGCCATTTGGTGACAGTGGTTGGATATAGTACATCAGAAGTTCACACATGAGATATATATAACTATTGTTGGGATCCACCTGCAGAATGTCATTCCGCAGCATAGTTCGTGATGTGAGGGATAGTTTTGGGAGCTTGTCTAGGCGTAGTTTTGATGTCAGACTTACGGGTCATCATAGAGGAAAATCTCAAGGATCGGTGCAGGATTTGCATGATCAACCTCTGGTCATTCAAAATAGCCGCTGGGCGAGTTTGCCCCCAGAATTGCTATTCGATATCATTAGACGGCTAGAGGAGAGTGAGAATACATGGCCTTCTCGAAAGCACGTTGTTGCTTGTGCTGCAGTTTGCCAGTCTTGGAGGAACATGTGCAAAGATATTGTTAAGAGCCCAGAGTTCTGTGGCAAACTTACATTCCCCGTGTCCTTGAAGCAGGTTAACTTTACTTTTTGCTCAAGATTTGTTAGTTTTTATTAACCAAGCAATGTTATGGGTTGAAGCAACACCCTGATTGTTTGCTCCTTTTGCTTTTCAGCCTGGACCACGGGATGGAATCATTCAATGTTTTATCAAACGAGATAAATCTAATTTAACATACCACCTATTCCTTTGTCTCAGCCCTGGTGAGTTTTCTATTTGCACATTTTGTTAATGCTCGGTTTTGTATGGCTGCATTGATCTTTACATGCTGTACAAGATTTGTTTTTGCAGATGTTTACTCTGTATGCATGTGTGTAGATCTTTGCATGAGTTTATAGTGTGTAGATCTTTACTTGCAATACTGTAATTTATACTTGAGGCAGTCACTGCCAGTGTTAGAGGATAATTTAGTTTCTGTTCATATTTTCTCATTATTTGCTCAAACCAGTCTTCACTCATTGCTCTGTGAATGGAAATATGTTAGTTCTCTTATGATTGGTTTCTGTGTTTATTATTTCCCTTTAAGGCTGATTTGAAGAGAAAGTGTGATCTTGTTTGATAGCATTACTTTGATTTTTGCAGCTTTGTTGGTTGAAAATGGGAAATTCCTCCTTTCTGCTAAGAGGACTAGGAGAACAACTTACACTGAGTATGTCATTTCCATGGATGCTGACAACATCTCTAGATCAAGTAACACTTACATCGGAAAGCTGAGGTGAGTTAGTTCACTTCTTCCAAAAGAACTGTTAAATCATGATTTAAAATTTTAGAACAGGGAACTCATGAGATTTTGTTGGACTTTCAGATCAAATTTTCTTGGTACAAAGTTCATTATATATGATACGCAGCCTCCATACTCTTCAGCCCATATATGCCCTCCGGGAACTGGAAAGACGAGCCGCAGATTTTACTCGAAAAAGGTGTCGCCGAAAGTTCCATCTGGGAGTTACAACATAGCTCAGGTAACATATGAACTAAACGTGCTTGGAACAAGAGGCCCCAGAAAGATGCACTGTGTCATGCACTCCATACCAGCTTCAGCACTGGATGCAGGTGGCACTGTTCCCGGCCAGCCGGAGCTTCTTCCCCGTTCCCTCGAGGACTCGTTCCGGAGCATCTCCTTTTCCAAGTCTCTCGACCGCGCCATCGAGTTCAGTAGCTCGCGGTTTTCCGACATCAGTGAATCCATTCTCGACGACGATGATGGCAAGCTGAGACCTTTGGTTCTGAAAAACAAGCCTCCAAGGTGGCACGAACAGTTACAATGTTGGTGCCTTAATTTTCGCGGGCGAGTAACCGTTGCCTCTGTTAAAAACTTTCAGTTGATTGCTGCCACCCAACCTGCTGCCGGAGCACCCACACCCTCTCAACCGGCTCCACCGGAACATGATAAGATCATTCTTCAGTTTGGGAAAGTTGGGAAAGACATGTTCACCATGGATTATCGGTACCCTTTATCTGCATTCCAAGCTTTTGCAATATGCTTGAGCAGCTTTGACACCAAATTGGCTTGTGAATAAGATAAAATGAGAAGGCTTTAAGCGAGAGAGCTAATGAAACAGTGATGATGGCATATTTCCCTTTGTTTTAGTTTCGTTTTCCTATTTTCATTATCAGTGGCATGGCATGGGAATAGGCAATTGTTGTTACTGAATTGTAACCGTAGTGCATCTCTGATGTAATAGGATTTCAGAGCATTTTTAACATACGATGTTGCTATGTTTCTTTGAGTTGATTCTGCCAAAACAGACCGTGATTTAACATATTTTAGGGTGTGGTGTTGTCTGGTACATGTTTGGTAATTGAGAGAGGAAGGTGTAAAGTGTCACATGGTGGTGGGCACCGAATAGATTGGTGTTGGGAGTTGTTTGGGAATGAGGAAAATAATGGTGCGTAAGGAGAATTATGGACATGGGTTGTCTCATTGTTGGACCCATTCCAATAGTGATGTTTCACTTGTTTTTGGAACATATTCATCTTTCAACTAATTATTGTACAAACAAGTGACCGTGTCAGTAGGTTTGATAACTATATAACATCACTTCAACTTCTCCTCCTAAATTTCTATTAAAAAAAATAATTTATTCAATTCTTAAAATTTTATATTTTTTAATTGAGTTTTTGTTGTTAGTCATGTGGTTGGTCATTTGTATTGTCAGTGGTTAAAGAATTTATATTTCTCATTAAATCTGTACTCATATGATTTTATAGTTCCAATCAAATATCACATTTAAATAATAATAAAAAAAATTGTACATTATATCTATATAAAAACATATTTTCATTCTAAACTAAATATTAAAATTAAAATCTCACCTCAATTGATGATAAATATAATTGGAAAATATAAAGATTTTGAACGTTAAATTGAACAATATTTTTAACAGATACTTAATTGAACATAATTAAATTTATAAGAAATTTAAATCTAAGTTAAGTTATATTTTTATTTTCCTCGTGAAGACACTAGAATAATATTAATCCAAAATAACGATCATTTTACTTTAATTAACAACAAATACTTAGTTTAAGTTATGAAAGAATTTCATTTATTCTTGAACAGTGTTAGTTTAATTATTGCTTAAGAAATAGTACCACTTTAATTTATATTCATGAACTAAAACGAAAAAGAAAATGCAGACAATAATAAGGTAGAAAACTTGAAACTTTTTTTTTTTTGAAAAATTTCACTAAGCAATTTCCTTTCCAATTAAGAATTTTCTATCCACTTACTTTAGGCAATAGAGTCTAGTAAAACAGAAAAAAAAAACACTTTTTTTAGGCTTTGTAATTGTCCATGTGCAATTCTAGTAATTATGCTTTATAACATGATTCATCACTTCCTTAGTAATGATAAAACAAATGGGTCATAGCATTTACTAAAATTTTGATAGAGAGTATAAACCCAAAAGTAATGTTTTTTTTTTTTTTAATTGTAATGATTTGTTTAAGTTGAAATAACTTTTCATTTTTGTTGTCTTCTTATAAGTTAATAAGATTGGAGCGTTGAATTGTAGCATGAGATTTGGATAATATGATTGAAGATAAGAGACGTAGTGGTTGGAAGTCAACTAAACATGTTGAGATAAAGTCAAACAATTATTAGCCACCAATGAAGAATCATAGAGCTTCATATCATACACAGCAACCACAAAAAATGAAAGCAAATTTTTTTTTACTTTGATTTATTATTATATTTTGGGAAAATAGCACCATATCCCCAACCTCCCAAAGCTCTTACAATTATAGAATAATAAAAAAGTCTTAGACATTAAATAAAATGTAGCTGATTTAAGTCCACTCCAATAAAAAAAGTAGCAAAAAAAGAAAAAATAAAGGTGCACATTTTATTTTTGTGAATAGTTTATTATAATTATCAGTTTCTACATCATTGAAATTTTATTTTGTGGGCTGCTAATTAAAAATAATTTTAAAAATCATATGAAGTTATTGTTTTATTAAACTGCGTAACCAATCTAAATTTAGTTTTGATTGAATTTAATTTCATATTAAAATTAAATTAAACTATGTGATATATTACATACAAGTTGGTGATTCAGGACTTTATTTTTTGTTAGCAAGATGTGAAGTCTAGTAAACTTGAATAATTAGTTTTTTCGACAATAAATACTTATTAATTCTATATTTTATTGATTTTTATTCTTGAAAAATAAAAAAAAATGCATCCATTAACACTTTTTTTCTAGTTCAATTTAGATAAAGCATATTAATAACAATCAATAAGTAAAAATAAAACATTTCTTACTTAAATAATATCTTGTTTCTTCTTATTTTTAGTACTTTGTTTTCCTTTGCATAATATGATAGTTTAGAATAATATTTTCTTTTAAAAAAACCTGGTATAAGTGTTTTTATAAGTTTATACATAAATAATTTTAATTTACACAAAAAAAAATGTTTTATTTTTTCTTTTTAATTTTCTGTTAAAAATAATTATAAAAAATTTACCCATGCCTTTTGTCTATTTTTAATCCTATTTGGAACACCCAAAAAAATGAGCCTAAATATTTTTTAATTTGAAGTAGCAAGAAAATGATCTATTGCATTCTCTTATTTTCCCCAAAAGAAAAATAGTATTTTTAATTTTTCTTGCTTCAGCCGGCATCAAGCAAAGCGAGAAGTTTGTGAATTGGCCATGTCCCATTGCCACTGTTCTACGCTTCCTTTCCTTATCTGTTACCTCTTCAACCTCCCAACTTCCTATTTTCTTTGGCTTTTCACCTGAAACCTGAGTTTAACGATAAAGGTACTTAATTTCTTGTGTTTTTCTTTTTCCTCCTTGCATGGTTTTCCTGCATTTTGTCTCTGACGCTTAATTGTGTGGTGTTTAGAACATAATTGAATCTGGGTATTAGGATATTAACAGGTTTTAGCGTCGGGTGGGATGTTAAGTTTCATTCTTGTTCGTAACGTTGCTTGCTTTTCAGTGAGTTTGAAATGAAGGAGATCAAGATCAAATTATTGGAATTGTAATTTTTTAAATTTGGTTTCTAGTCCAGGATCGGTGTTTGTGTGATTTGTTTGCTTAAAGGGATAATTTGATCACTTAAGGATTAACTAGTAGCACCTTCAATGTTAATTATGCTGAACTTCTTAGCTTTTTTTTACTCGTTGGAGACAGTTACTTGGGATGCAAATTGAAGCAAGGAGTGTCCACGCAGCTATTTTTGATTGGTTCTATGTGATCTGAGGTGTTTGCTCACTGTTTTTCTGGAAGGGAATTTTTGTGCAGAGTTGTGACTTGTGACAATGTCCTCTACTGATAATAATCACAACCCTTCTCCACAAGTTTCTTCCTTTGGCCGCTCTATGTATCGTCTCAGGCAGGAACAGGTTCATTCTTTGGAAGAGAATCACAGATCCGGTACCAGGGATTCGGAGCTTGAATCATTCCAAAAGCAGGTTACTGATCGATTTGAGGACCTGTTCAGGGCCAGTGACGATGAATTGCTCTCAATTGAGTGGATACAGAAGCTTCTGAATGCTTTTATCTGCTGCCATGAGGAATTCAGAGCTATTCTGTTGAACAACAAAGAGCAACTCTCGAATTCCCCTCTGGACCGATCAATGACTGAATTCTTTGAGAGGCTGGTGAAGGCACTTGACATTTGTAATGCAAGCAGCAACGGGATTGAGAAGGTTCGGGCGTGGCTAAAGCATTTGGAAATTGTCTTGTGTGCGTTGAGTTCAAATCAGAGAGCATTGAGTGAAGGCCATGTCCTGAGGGCAAGAAAGGCACTGATGGATTTGGCAGTGGCAATGTTAGACGAGAAAGATTGCAGTTCAGTTTTTCCTCAGCGTAACAGGTCTTTTGGTCGGAATAACACGAACAACAAGGATCATCGCCGCCACTTCACAGCTCTTTCTCGATCACATTCATGGAGTGTATCAAGATCCTGGTCTGCAGCCAAGCAACTTCATTCAATTGCAAGCAATTTGATTCCCCCTCGTGGGAGTGAAATTGTTGCAACAAATGGGCTTGCGATTCCTGTTTATACCATGAATTATGTTCTGTTGTTTGTTTTGTGGACTCTTGTTGCAGCTGTTCCTTGTCAAGATAGAGGCCTGAATATTCAGATGTCAGTTCCACGGCAATTCTCATGGGGCGTTCCGGTTACTTCACTTCATGATCGGATCAAGAAACGAGAGCGACGAAGCTCAAATGGTTTGTTGAAGGAGATAAATAAAGTTGAAAGTTGTGTTCGGAACATGACTGATTTGGTAGATTCAGTTCAGTTTCCAGTGAGTGATGAGCAGAAAATGGAAGTTGAGGAGAGGGTGAAAGAGCTAAGTGTTGTTTGTGGAGCCTTAAGAGATGGATTGGATCCATTGGAGAGGCAAGTGAGGGAAGTGTTTCGGAAGATTATGACTTGCAGAGCTGAGGGACTTGATTACACAAGCTAGCTACGTTATTATGCATGCAGATGCAGTGCCATGAAAGTGTTGCATTTCTTGCTGGGTACCATTGATCATCAAATGTACATTTTTACATCTTACCACCATTTTGGAAGGAGGAAGAGTGATTAGATCAGTTTACCAGAAAAATCAACCTTTCTTGTAATGGATTGTATTTATGTCAATACTCGTGAACAATAATGATGATATGATTATTTGAATATTTCTGATTTCTCTCATACTTGTGATGCTGTTAATTTTTTCTCTCATAAGCTTAACTATATTTTTAATTCTTTTAGTTTGGATTACATGTGATATTAATCTTTTGAATTTGATTTGAGTTAATTAAGTTTATTGTTAAGGTTTTTTATCCTTACAATGTTTGACATGACATGACTTGCCATTAGACAATAATTTCTTTTATCTCCATGCAAATAAGGAGATGTTGTCTTTTAGTTTATTCCATGAAAAATACAGTAAATCTGTTTTCTAGTCAGTGTGACTTCATAGCCATGGAAGGTTTCTTCCTGCCATAGCAAACAGGTGAGTAACGAATATTAAAATTAAAAAAAAATAAATTAGAGGGATTAGAACAAAAATGGATATATTTATTAAAAGACCTATCAATTATTTCCCATTTAAATCCTAATTTCACATTTTATAAAATCTTTCCAATTTTGTTATTCGCTATTTTAAAGCTATTTTTTTATCGAGAATGTATCATAATCATACACCTAAAAATATTTGAATGGAAAAAGAATTTGAAGATTATATGGAAGAAAGTTTCTGAAAGCACTATATTAATTTAATATTAAAAAGCAAAAAATAAATTATTCTAAGAAAACATAAAGAACAAATTTATACAACTAACAGAATGAAAAGTGTAACTAATCTTTTTGTTCTAGAATATTTCCTTTTTGGTACAAAGTTGTGTATGACTGAGCATCGATCTTTTCGTACTAATGTTGCTGATTAGCAGCTTTATATATTTTATTTCAAATTGAGAAGCAACAGAGTTTAAATTTAGCAGAAAACGTGTAATAATGTCAAGAATTGTTTTGAAGTTGCTGCCATTAACAAGTCAAGCAAGAATCTTGAAGTGGAGGATAATTCTGCTTTTGTCAGTTGGATGATGATGAATTGTTGAAAAATGAAGCAAGAAGGAAGAATAATTGATCCTTTTTTGGCCTTTTATAAACGTCCAGTATAATATGCTTGTAGAGTAAAAGACAAATTAACGGTAAGCATGCGCAAATTGAGGGAGCTGATAGAATCAAACTATACAAAAGTAAAAAAAAAAAAAAAAAAAAAAGCATCAGAGTTAGACCGTAGACAACGGCAAAACATTTGGCATAAAAACAGTTGACACGACACTGGACCACTCCAATTGTAAAGTGTATAGAAGAGATAACTTTGACTAAAATTCTTTGAATTCCAATGGTTTTTGTATACAAGGTTTTACCTATTTTCCTAATCCTACACATGGTGTTGGTTGTGCATGCCAATTCCAACGAAAAAAAATAATTGCATTGCCATCTAAGTAGTGCTATGATCTCAATGCAGTATTCACAATGAATCTATTCACTGAGTTGTGGAAGTGATGTGTCGTGCAATTTCCCTGGTATTCTAATACTAACAAAACAGCTCTGGAAAAGACCACATTATGAACTTGACAAAAATGTCACATTCCAAGAATTCAATATGAGCAGCACGTCCAATAATTGTGTTGAAGCTCCTCTTGCCGTAGGAAGAGGTTCCGAAGTTAATGTCACAGCGCATGACAACACGATGGTCAGAGTTAGTTCTGAGTTGGTCCAAGCAATTATTTAACATCTCCAGAAACACTTTCCCTTGTTTAGAAAAGTCCAACGTAGCTGCTGGACTCAGTTCTATTCTGGCAGAATGATATGGAACATAACCATCCTGACACGTCATGTGCAGAAAACATTATGATATGATAACAAGTTCCGTATTACAAACATTACAAACATTTAAAGAAAATATTTGTTACCTGAGGTGAGGATAAAAGAATCACATTCTTAAAGTTTGTCAGTGTCTTCTTCTGTAGTACAAGATAAAGAACAGCATTATATACTTTGACAAAAACCCTCATAATAATTAGAGAGTTGGGATGAGAGAGCAATAGATAAGGCAAGGTAATTTGAATTCAATACCTTTGAAAGATTGTATATGAAGGTGTTCTCAAGATCATGGTCATCAGTGAAAGTTAGTTGGTGGATGCATTGTGTGCCCTTGATCTTCTTCAAGAGCCACAATCCTGAATTGAATAGAGAGTTCGAACTATACATGTAACCCAAGTGTGGACCAGATATAGAAACGTATGTACACAAGTATCTTAGATATGGCTCCATGATGCTTTCTGAAATTAAAAATAAAAGAAGGCACGTTAATGTCCTAGTTTAAATTTTGAAGGGTATTATTATTCTTCATTCCTTCAAAACTCTGTAAATACCTGCCAAAGCAGCTCTCACAATGAGGTTCCCAATAGAATGACCAACAAAGCTAATCTTAATATCTTTCAAGTTTCCAACTTTTGAAGCTCTGTCCATCTTCTTTTTCAGAAAAGAGATCACTTCCTGAGCAAGCCGCAATCCCATTTCTCTGAAGTCTTCAGATGTTTTGTCTTCGTTTGACTCAGACATAAGAACATGTATTTTGGGGTCTAATAGAAGCCACTGGTTCCGAATAAGCCGTAAATCTAAATGATGTCCCTGCTTGTTTAAGGGGCAGAGGGTGTACTTAGTCAGACAAACCAGTCATTAAACAACAAATTTCATAAACTTCTATTAATAGTAAGAGACAAAATCATCAAAGCAAACACCAATAACCAGAGTAAAAGACAAAATCATCAGAGCAAACACCAATGTGAAGCTTGCCTGAAACCCGTGAACAAAAACAACTACTCTCAAAACATGGTCATTTTGTTGTGGGTGATTCCCAGGCAACTTGATTACGGCTTTAGATCCATTTTCCAGGATATGTTTATCTTCGGCCTCAAAAGGAAGGAAATATGACTTCACTCTGGTAGAACGGTACATGTTCTCCAAGCGTTCTACAATAATGATAGGAACACGCAAAGGATCTTCATATATATACATGTCTTGAAGTGATCGATTGTTGATCTGCATTGAATACAGATGACAAAAATACAAATCATCAGGAGAAACAAAAGTTGTAATCATAAACATTCCACAAGTAAATAACTACTTGCCTTCATTTGTGCTATACCACGCCTATGAAGTTCAGCTCGCATTGTTGCAGTCTGAATGGGCTGAAAATAAAATCATTTTTAAAGAATTTGATAAGCTAATTCACATGAAGCCAATAAAATTATTAGTTTCAAACTCATGAGATAATTTATGAAGCTTATGGATCAGATATAGTGTAAACTGTATAATTACATCATCACTAAACCTCCTTGTACTTGCTAATCTACCACCACGTAAGCTACGATACAATGATGTCCCTTCAACTCCATTACTCATGTACTGGTGAGGCATATCAACCTTGGAGTACATCATCCATATTGACCACTCAGTTCTTCGATCGTTAGCCCATGAGTTACGCAGAAATTCCAGTATCTTTGTTTTATTTTCCCTGATGAAGGAATGAGAATAAAAGCGAAGAGAAAACCCATGTCATTGACTAGAGAGTGCTTAATGTTATTATGCTCGAAGATATTTATCTGAGTGCATCTTTCTAATAAAATAAGTAACAAAACATGTTTAGAATAACTAAGCCTGTAGATCAGGCTCCTTCATGCCTAATTATACTATGCAAAAATGAACACAGAAAGCAGCCTTTTCCAGATACCATATTGGTCATAACAGATACACAGACACTGCAGCATTAACTTATTGGAAATGAGGCTATAATGACCTCTAAGGTTGCTGAACTCATAATTATTGGGATGTGTAATCACTACATAAATAAATTTGAGTATACCTGTGGAATTTCAGAAATGTATTCCAGAGATATAAGATCTGACTCCCAATAGACTGGAAGGAGTTTAGCATATCATCCCAAGACTGTTGAAGGCAAGAAGTATTATTGAGTGCACAAAGAATCTAAAACATTAAAAAGGCATAACAGATAATAAAGCATTCACTTTGCCAGAATTATGAACCTCAGCATTGACTTTTGTCCCATCAGACAGTTGAAGTGATGTCCCATCATCGGTATTTTTTTCATGAGCAGGAGAAGGAGAATTTAATGATTTAGTAACAACTGAATCAAAATTAATTCCGGCCAAATCAATAGCTTGGTTAATTCCTCTGCTTATTCTTAATAGGTCATCAAGCAGAATATCATGTGCAGCCATCAACTCTTTGACGAACGCAGCCTGGTTTGAAAGAATCAGATACAACTGTAAGCAAATATATATTGAGATAAAAGTTGCAAGAAATTAAGAATCTTATTCAATACTGTAAATCACATTTACAATATCAAATTAAACACTTTAATGAAGCAAGGATTGCTGCTATGAAGTTATAAAAGATTTTCTATCATAACAGAACACACCTTGTTTAACCTAAGGTAGTCTTCACGGCCAGTTCCTTCAGAAGCCAAAGAATTACTGGTACAATATTAACGTTTTTCAGAACAGAAGTTATGTTACTATCTAACAGAATTTATGGCAATGCAATGGTTGCTACTTGAACCATAAAATATGAATTCTGACAAACCTTGGTACCTTCAGTTGTGGTGTGCGATAACCAGATTTTAGTAGACTGATATGAACACTAGTATCAACAAGAACTGCATGGAAAGCATCAAAATATACAGGACAATATGAATGCAATCCCAGAAGAGCTTTAGGAGGGATTCTGTACTCGTGAACTGAAGCTGCACATGCATCCAATGAACTTTGTATCTCTGGCCTGTTCAATTACAAAACAGTTTAAGAAGTCAGAACCTCTAATCATAATCAAGTCCAGTTCAATCTGTGTCCGATCTGTAACTTTCACTCAATGAATAGAACAGGAGAAAGAGAATAACTAACCCCATTTCAGGTGTTGGAGTGTGAAAGAGCTCAAACTTCAAGATAACAGCAGAGGACTTCGCCTGGGGATAAAAATAATCATCAGCAAAGATATTTCTTATAGAAGAATAAAAAAGGAAAACATGGCACTTTTTCTAACACTTTTTTGCACTTGACTAAAACAAAAAGGTTATCCTTCATTTCTTATGTATACTACAGGTTATGGTTTACATGGAAAAATAACAGCGAGAAATTAGAAGTTACCTCATGTACACCATAAGATAGATAGAATGAGATCATTATAGAGAGAAATACATCCTGCCTTGCATATCTGATCCGGAATGATGGTGTTGAAAAACTGTTATCTTTATCATCAATCATCCAAACTCCACAAAAATTGTCAGCGCTACTAACTTCAGGAGCTGCAGCTCAAAGAAAAGATGGACACTAAGATTTCTCAGTCTAAGAAAATATAGTGCTAGACTGCAAACTAATTGAGCAAAAATGTAAACCCCCAGCATATCCAGCATGCTAGTTCTAATATCTCACAAAAACAAAAGGGTAATGCAGTTCAAAATAGTAGACATAAAGAATTTGAGAACATATCCCAATCAAGAATAATATGAAGTTGAATACAGAAAAATACACAGGCACTGGAACCCCCATTCCACATTTGTTTGCACACAGAGATATCCTTGACACTAGCTGACAACTTATCCGAGAAAATGAACAACATTAGCAAAATCATTCAAGGAACAAAAAGAATAAGTTTGGAATGGTTAAATAAAAATTATGATAAGCTCAAAGAATCAAACCCGATTTGCTTGTATAGAAAAGTAAAAAAGAAAACGGAAGAAAAAACAAGAAAGTTCGGTTCTTAACCCAAAAAAAGGCATAAACAAGTTAGTATCAATTTGTGGCTCATTGATATAACCTTTTCTTGGAATAAAACCTAATTACAAAAACTTCAATCATTTGTTTCCAAACTAAATAGCGGAATTCGGCCACTTCAGCATAGCACAATGAATGAGACATATACATACGAGTGACGCCCATGTTAAACTCCATTCAGAAGACAAACAGAACACCACACTCATCAATCATCACAACTTATCACTTTGGTGTAAAAATTGAAATAGACCTACATAAGATATAAAAACAGTAGGTTCCATGTGAGAAAATGTTTGTGCGAAAATCCCAAACACTCCCACCCAAAAGGAGCCCTTGAACATCACAGGCACAATAATATCACAGGACCAAAAAAATTGTGTTCAAGTTAACTAAATATAGATTACGGCAAAACCTAAAGTCAACAACTAGAAAAGCCTTATCCCATAAAGTAAGGTCCGCCACATGAATAGCCCCACCGGGCACGTTAAATACCAAATTCTCGAATTGAAGAACATAACTGCAACTAAACACTAATATTTCAAAATATTAGGAATGTACTTCACCTTCATACTGAACAACCCGGGCAGGAATCCCGGGATAGGAGTCGTCATCGTCATCGTCCTCCCATCTCATGGTAACCTTGATTCTGTACCATCTGCACAACAACAACAAGAACAAAAAGAACTTAAAAGACAAGTTTTTAAATGTACATAAAACAAAACCACACGAACGACATAAATAAAAGATTACCCTTGTTCGAAAAGGTCGAGATTGTGAAACCTATGAATGTAAACAGCAACTTCGTAAACAGCATCCAGCATAAGGGGTTGGTGATTTGGCTTACCAGAGGAGGGAGGTTGGTGGTGGGCATTGAGCAACCTTTTGGTTGACAAATTGGTTTGATTCAAACCCACAAACCATCCTAGTCTCCGAAACATATGTAGTGTGTGATGCAGGCAGACACAGTGATACTGAATGCCCAAATGATCATCACTCAGAATTTCAATGGAAGTTGAGCAAAACCCATTAGGTGTGAATAAAAAAGAAACAACTTTACATGGAAAATATGAAGGCTGAGAAGAGAATTGCAATGTGCGTGGGGTGAGGGGATTTGATTAGTTAGAGTTGGGAAAAGTTGGGACTAAAGTGGAAGAGGGGAATGGAGTGTAGGCGTGGAAACAACAAGAAGAAAGCATAGTAATAGCAATTGTTTTTCTTTTTTTGATTAATATTAATATTAATAATTGATGGTTTTGGTTGGCAATGGTTGCACAAGAGAGGGACCCAAAGAGCATCATTTTCGTCAACCCTTTATGGCAGGTGATGTTTTGCTGTTTTTTAATCATAAAAAAGATCACAAAAAGGTAACTTTGAAAATGGCACCAAGGCATGTTGTCGTGTCGGTGCTGACACACACCCCATTTCTACTTTTCCTTTCATGAAGGTTTCAACTGTGCAGATCGAAATTAACGGGCAGTTTCCTCTTCTATCTTCTACTGTTACTTTACCCTCATCTTCCTCTCTCTCTCTCCTCTGCCTTCAGTTATTGCTGTTGATATTATTCTCTGTTGATGATATTATTGTTGGGGATATTTGTACCATGATATTGTTTGGATTTGTTATAATATAAAGGATTTTTATCATAAAAATATTATTATTGACTCATAAAATGAATATTTTTAAACTAAGAATTATATATTTATTTCTTTTTATTGTATTTAAATTAAACTTTGTGTTACTGTAGAGTTTGAAAACAAATATTGACGTTAAAAGAAAAGGTAAATGTGATAGGGATAACTTACAATTATTCATGTATTCAAATTAATGTACATAAACTTTAGAAACATTGAATTCTTATTTTCCACACTTTTTCAAGCCCAATTTTTCTTATTATAAGAAGTAAAAGAGGGAGAACTTTTCTGTTTTGTTTAAATTTGTTTACATAATCACAGTGTTAGTGTTGTCATTGAGTCAGTGCAAATATTTATGAGGTGGTTTACTTTCCTTAGTTTCATTTGATTAATCTAAAATCATTTTTAAATAGTAAAAATCAAGTTAGAATGTACCTTCTTAAAAAAATAGAACTTTTAACTTGTTTTTGTAATATTATCTATCTATAATACTTTTATTTTGTATAAAACATATTAAAATAATAGAAAAAGCATCAATATTTTAAAGTGTTTTTTTTTCTTATCAACAATAATAAACAAATTAATAAAGAGGATATTTTTATGTCCATAAAATACATACCTAGAAAAATAACTGTAGTACAAAATAGGTCATGAAGACATGTATTTTCATAAATGTTGTCTTCTTTTTTATAAGATTTCAAACGATCTGCATATTTATAAGAGTATATTTTTTCATTATAATATGAACGTCTCGTTGCAATGTATTTTTATTTTATTCGTATTTTTCTAAAAAATGATTTCTTTCCAGTATAAACAATTAACACAAAAAAAAGTATCTTTTTATTTTTTACAGGATCCTTTTATTATTCTTTTTACATAATAATGAAAGGTAAAAGGTATATATACATTAATTGCTTCTTATTTTCTTAATAGAGATTCATTAGTTTCAAACTTTGACATTAATATATATATATATATATATATATATATATATATATATATATATATATATATATATATATTCAATTATAAATATTAATTTAAAAAAAATGTCGAATTACAAATATTACCTAGTTTTAAATTAAAGTTAGTCAGTGTATGTTTTATATAAAACTGAAATGAAACAATAATAAATAGTTTTTTAGTGATTTTGTATCCTTAAATAAGAAATACTAATATTTTTACGAGGAAAACGTAATAGTATTTAGCATCTACAGAAGTAAAAAATGATCGTAAAAATAAAATAATAATTGTTCTATATTATACGTCTAATGAAAAGTCGTATATTTAATATAACTATATTTTAATTGCTAAATTGAATAACTCTACCTGTTTCGCTTTCTATAAACTGTTTCAGAGAAAAGAAGATTGTTTCCAATAATTGCCTTTTTAAAATTTAATGAGGCATTAAATACTTTTCTGGATTATGCTTAATTAATACTCATGCATTTATTAATAACCGTATCAAAACCTTAAATGTAAAGGAGAGAATATTTATTAAATGCAACAGATATTACTGTTCAAATAAAAATAGTTGTTACGCATTTATAAAATTACTATTCTCCCCGTTTTTTAACTGACTTTTTTTTTTGTTTTTATTTATTTATTTATCGTTTCAATATTTAAAATAACAATCATGTCCTTTCCATTTATTATATAAAATTTAGTAAGAGATCTATAACACCATTAAAAATTAAAGGCTACAAATACAACTCAAAATTGAATTACCTGCATTAAATCAATACCACAAAAGTTAAAAAGTTTCCAACTTGATCCTCAAAACAAGTTCACATTCAGAAATTATAATTAACAAATACTGTAGGTTCCCTTAGTCAAGTTTCCCTGTTCTTCAAAATATTCCAAAAATAGAAATAGATAAGGAATAAAAATCATCCAAATAATTTATTGTTTTGTTTAGACTTCAAGGAAATTACAAAAGAGAAAAGAGCAAACTACTTGAGGACAGAAAGAATAATAGGAGATGAAAGAATGTAAAAGATAAAATTAAAGTTGAAGTTATCTCAAATCATGAATTCTTCTATTAACACCCCTTCTAATTTTCGTATACAACAAGTCCGAACTCATAAAATTGTATTTTATGCAGCATTCCTAAAATTGTTTTTAATCTCCAATTAAATTACATTTTCTAAATACATTTTTCATACTAAACCTTTTTTAATTTTCACTTATAACAAGTCTGAACTAAAAATTTACTTTAGACATGTTTTATATAAATCTTTCATGCTAAACCTTTTTAATTTTTATGTACAATAAGTTCAAACCTGTAACACTTTACTTTACACACCACTCCTAAAATTGTCTGTAATCTCCAACTAAAACATCGATAACTAGACATTAAAACCAACTCACACACATCTAACACATTTTAAATACATCTTTCATGTTAAACCTTTTTAATTTTTGTGTACAACAAGCCCAAACCGAAAACTTTACTTTACGCACCACTCCTAAAATTTTCTTCAATCTCCAACTAAAACACCCATAAATAGACACTAAAACTTACTCACACACATCTAACTCATGTTCTAAATATATCTTTCATGCTAAACTTTTTTAATTTTTCTGTAAAACAAGCTTAAACTCATAGGCAACACTCCTAAAATTGTCTTCAAACTCCAACAAAAACACCCATAACTAGACACTAAAAGTAACTCACATCCATTTAATACATATTCTAAATACATCTTTCATGCTAAACCTTTTTTAATTTTCAAGTACAACAAATCCAAACTCGTAAAACTTTACTTTATGCATCACTCTTAAAATTATTTTCAATCTCCAACTAAAACACCAAGAACTAGACACTAAAATTAATCCACACACATCTAGCACATGTTCTAAATATATTTTTCATGTTAAACCTTTTTATTTTTTGTCGTGCAACAAACTCAAACTTATACAACTTTACTTTATACATCACTCTTAAAATCGTCTTCAATATCTAACTAAAACACCATAATTAGACACGAAAATTAGCTCACACACATCTAATGCATATTTGAAATACATCTTTCATGCTAAACCTTTTCAAGTTTTGAAACAACAAGCCCAAACTCATAAAACTTTACTTTACCAATCACTCCTAATTTTATCTTCAATCTCCAATTAAAATACTCATAACTAGCGAGTGAAACTAACTCACGCACATTTAACACATATCAAAATTTATCTTTGATTAAAATAAAAATTACACGTAGTTTAAATTTAAGTATCTGTTTTCAATTTATTCCATTCACTCGGAAAAATAACTCATCACCATATTATTAAATATCTAGAAAGTATATTTTTATTTGACGTTAGTCACTATTTTTTCTTATACGACCCGAACATATATTTTAGAAAAACAAGATTAATAATCACACAATACCGTTATTATATAGAGATAATTTAATAGAGAAACAAGATATATTGGAACCCACCATTCGTTCCTTTAAGATTTGAAATTTCCATATACAATATAGAAATGCATGTGAAACAAGATTAGAGACGAAATTTCATTTCGATTTATACGTACAATCAATAAAATTTGTGTTCAATTGTTGTGAAATTCTTATATAAAATATATAAATGTCAAAGTGAAGGTGCCATGAAATAAAAATTGAACGTAAGATAAGAGGTTGATCTTAAAATAAAAGTTAGACTAAAAAATTTGTCAAACCAAAAATGGGGAAGAATCTCATACAAAATTGTCTTGTATATGAATAAGAGGATATAGAAGAGAGTGGGAGAAAAACACACTCAACATGCACAAAACCTCCTTTTGAATAAATAAAAGTGTACTAAATTCAAATAATTCCAAGTTTTGAATTGTGTTTGCCATTATCGTGGAATCAGTAATTATGGTAACAATGAAGCTCAAAAACAAATTCATTAATAAGTTTTGTCATGGCCTTTCAATCTGATTCTCACCTTTTTACTCAATTTTGCCTCCAACATTGTCTCTTACTTACCTATTCCTTTTCGATTATTCCCCCTAGTATCACATGCGTGTACGGTTAAATTAAATTAAATTGAATAAAATAAAATAAAATAAAATCATTCATCTTAATCAAATACTTGTATAATATAAAAAAAGATTTGCATAACTACAGCCAGAGAGGTTGTAAAAGAAAAAAAGCTAATACTAGAGTGAAATAATGTCTGAAAAAGAAAAAAACAAATATGATGAAAATGTAATGTAATATTATTTTATTGAATGAATATAATTGCAAATTTTAAATAACTAAATAATGTGATGTTATATTTATACATGTTGACTTTATGTATTATAATTGCAATATCACGATATTAAATTAATTATTGTCGCGTGTAATATTTGAGTATGGATTCTTCATATTTGAAGATTTAAAGTTGGTGTTCCTATTCTTAAAAACGGTAAAATATAATGATTTCACATGACCAATCGGTAGTGTTATGCTATAAAGAATAAAAATTGAAATTTAATATGCTTACGGCTAAAAACTTATTCCCTTCATCTACTGTGACTAAGATTTAATATTCTTTTACATAAACTTAAAAACAACGATAAATATATATATATATATATATATTTTAAAACAGTTATACTAAAATAATCTTTCTTTTTCAATAGATATGTTATTTTTTGTAAAATGGATAAATAATTTGAAGACAAATTGAAAAAAAAAAAACTTGATTCGAAGTGAGAATAATCATTAATTAATTTATTTTAGATAATTAAAACTACATTTGTTACTATGATGAATTGTTGGACGAAGGAAACATTATGTACTATAAAATGATGTTATATAAAAAAGTGTACAAGTAACTCTTTAAAAAATGAATATGAATCGTAGTAATTGCGTGTCTTCAATGCATAATATTCGTGTATTAATTAAAATTGGCAGCACCTACCTTCAATGCATACCTTATTTTGATGTCCTAAAAATAAAAATAACATGAATGTAGCATTTATGAAGATTACGTAATTATTATTTTGTTTCATAATGCACACGGTTGATGTATTAAATTAGGGTGACATGGTTGATGGGGTGTTCTCAAATAACAAGTCTTTCATAAACACGAAAAAAATATTTTCATTTGATATCACACGAACGAACATAATTTTTATTCGTATGTGAAAGCCCAAATAAACCATTGTAAAAAATGTGTAGTGTAGTAATCAGACAATCTTTACCATTTGCTAGAATGAATGAATTTCATCTTACCACTCTAAAAAAATTAGTAAAATAAAGTGAGTGTAAATTTTCAATGTTTAATCAAGACATGGACCAATTTTATATAAACAAAAAATCAAAGGAATCTATAGGTAATATTTATTGGATCTGGTAACCAATGTCCTAAGAGTACTGATTAAGGATAATTAATATATATTGAATCGTACAAAAATACATATTTAATTATGATATTAAATAAAACCTGACTTAATAATCAATTTTATTTTATTTAAAGGACAAAAATAATTATAAATGTTGTACAAATGTATTTAATATTTTATTTAATGTTCACTGATACAAATTAAAAAATAATTAAATAATAAAAACTATATTTTAATATTGTTAAAAGTTGAATATAATTAAATATAAAAAATTTAAATTAACAGAAAATAGCAAAAGAAATAAGGTTAAACATGTAAAGAATTTACAAAAAAAAATAAATAACTAAAGTATCAATTTGAGCATAGATCTTACAAATCTCAAAGACCTTGTTTTATATCATTAAATTATTGTCTAAAAATTTAAAAAGATATTTTTGTCTTTATAAAATCTATTATATACATTTATATTATTTTAATTAATATACTTAATTATTTTAATTTTAAATATAAAAATGATGAAATCAATGCACATTAATTATCTCTTAACTGTGACACCAGTCAGCATTGTCCATATTTATTTGCTTATTAAATTATTAGTAAAATGATTTTCCTTACGACAAAATTAGAAATATTTGTTTGAAGTTTACACGACTAAACCTATCCTATCCTATGTCTACCATATATACTTGAAACCAAAAATTCCATAGATTTTCATAATCAATAGCGGGAATATTCTTAAATATTTGTTCAGTTTCAAGGCCATAAGATAAGAAAGAGAGATTAGTGAGTTTGTTAGTTAAGGTAAAATATTTTATGCCAAACACTAATGATATGTATAGCAGAAAACTGAAAATCACTTGTGTCACTGTGAATCAAACGACATCATCTGAATATTTACTTCATGCATGGTGAAGAAAACTACACCAAATTGCTTCTTCATATGTTCCATAATATCAGGTAGAACCATCTTTTGCCACAGAGTTCTTCTGTTTTCTAAAGCAAATAATCAAAAGATGCAAAAGAAATATTAATTAAGTGTATATTTTGTTAAGAGAATATTAATTTGTTGGTATGCAATTAACGTTTATAAACGATGGGACTGAGATCCTGAATTGGGAGTAGTAGAGGAGCTCAAGCAATGAAAGCAATCCCAATGATTGAGAAAAAGGGATTCAATAGTAAGAATGAAGAAATAATAACAAATGTGTTTGATGGAGTATCTTATTTTGTCCTGCTCCTACCTTTTGCATAGCCAGAAGAAGCCTTCAAAGCAAGAAAACCTTGAGTATCAGACAAAACACCAACACAAGACCAAAGAAATAGTGTCACCATGCATGCACTGTGTAAAATTTGCATGGCAGGTGTCAGCATGTTATTCAGAGATGTAAAATTTGTCACGTAGAGAAATGAAGTGCCAAGTGCCACCAAGGCAAAATGGTTTTTGGGTACGCTACCTACTAAAACAGATTAATCCCTCACGAACCCTGAATGACTTCATTACGCAGTACTAACATTCTCACTCATTCCCCTAACCAATAATAACGATACATGCTTTTATCTTATATTGTGTATAAATAGGAGGAGTTGCACAACACAACACATCCTCATTCACTTCCTGCACCAGATTGAAGGGGTTGCTTTGGAATAAACCCACCAAGGTTTCCTCCTCACAACCCCTAAAACTCTAAACACCAACACTCCAATCATATATCATGGCCATCTTGGGGAGTCACAATCCTCTTGCAGCCACTTTTGGCATATTAGGTAATCTTCAACTAAATCTTCTTCTTCTTCTGCATGTGCTCAAATCATATATAGTTGAGTTATTGGTTGATCACAAATTCATTCCCTCAAATGCTTGTTCAGAATATACCATAACTAACACCTACGTAATATTCTCCTTTTCAATTCTTCAGGAAACATCATTTCCGTCATGGTATACCTGGCTCCGGCGTAAGTACACCATTCATTCTCTGTATCAGATTTCCTCATTCTGTTTAAATATAATTAGATTTGATTTTCCCTTGAATGAATTCTCAGGCGAACGTTTCAGAAAATCTACAAAAAGAAATCCACCCAGAGTTTCCAATCTCTACCTTACTTGGTGGCATTATTCAGCTCTTCCCTTTGGTTGTTCTATGCATCATTCGACTTCAAACACTCCCTTTTGATTATCACCATAAACTCCTTTGGATGCGTGACAGAGATCATCTACATTCTCATCTTCGTAAAGTATGCGGATAGGGATGCCAAGGTATGTGTGTGCCTCAACTCAAAATAACTAAAACTTTTTCCATAATTTCTCTAGCTTACTGATATACCTAACACACCTTCGCCAATCTTTAATAACAGAACTTAACCATTAAGCTGTTTGCGGTAATGAACTTGGGGTGCTTGGCCTCGATCGTTTTGGTAGTGCGTTGCGCTGTCGATCAAAGCAAACGAGTCTTAATCATTGGATGGATTTGTGACGTGGTTTCAGTGATTGTCTTTGCATCACCTCTGAGCGTTGTGGTAAGCAAAATTTTCAATTCAACCAAGAGATGCTAGAGTCAATTTGCAATACTCTCTAACTAGATATTTGCGTGCAGTTCCAAGTTATAAGAACGAAGAGTGTACAATTTATGCCCTTCTGTTTGTCATTTTCCCTCTTACTGAACGCCATAATGTGGCTTGCTTATGGTTTGTTCAACAAGGACATGTGCGTTGCGGTAAGTGCCTATTACCACTACATAAAATTAGTAACAGAACTTCATCAGATATTAATTAATTTGATTACTATTGCAGATGCCAAATGTGGGTGGTTTAGCACTGGGACTGCTTCAGATGTTGCTACATGTGATTTACAGGAAACGTGGTGCGACGGAGGAGGTAGCGACGGAGGATGCAGTGAGAACCATTGTGGTGGTGATGAATCCATTGGGGCCTGCAGAAGTGTTTCCAATAGCAGTGAAAGATGAACATTCTGAAGGTGGAGAGGACGATGCAGAAGGGAAAACCGTGGAAGCCAACGATTGCCCTCTGTGATACGTATAAATAACACTACTTTGTTCTGTTTTCTGCTGCTGCTGCTGCACATGATTCTCTGAATCATTCTATCATCTTATGTTATGCTTGTTCAAACCTTAATATCAATCAAAATATGCTTTACCTTAACTAATTAATTCATTTACTTCCTTTTTCTCAATACTTCCATTGCTTTTACGGGTTAAAGGACAATTAATTAACAACGACAATCAAAGAAACAAAATCATCTAAAGTTTTGTACCAATATCGATGGCGTGATTAATATAATCCACCGCAGCTTTTTGAGATAACTTTTCTTAGTTAAACTTCAAAATCACTGTGGTTGGTTTTGTGAACGAAAATCGAACTTCAAAATGGGTTTTGTGGTGTATTTATTACCTTAGCTACTTTAACGGTGGCTGTTAAAACACAAAAGGTTGATTGTGCATGAAAAAGCGAAAGATATGTTTCCGCCAATAGTGTTGCTTTTTCCTCCTTTTTGTTAGCGTATCGTATCAGTTCATGACTGTTAGTATCAAACATACGAGGTTTACACTTTGTCACACGATCACAAACGTTAAAATAACGTTATAATCTCTTTCTGAAAACAAAAAATTAAAATAGTATTTATATCAATTAATTTCCCAATGATGACACAATCATATATATATATATATATATATATGCTGAATCTGGGCCTTTAGAAAATTGAAGCCCAAAAACACTTGTCCAAACCAATAGGACAAAACTATGTACACAAATGGGCCTGTATTCGAACAATGGTCCGTTTAAATTTCACTAATTTATAAAATTTATTTTCTTAATTCATGATATTAATTAAGGAACACAATTCGACATTATACATGTATTATTTAATTCAATTAATATTATTTTGTTAGACAATTTCTTTAAATTAACAGTTACGAAATTCATATCATCATTATTTTTCACTACTTCAAAGTTTCATATATGTTTGAAGTTCATAAATCTAGATATTTTTAATTGAGTGTTTAACTTTTTTATTGCATTGAATAATATATATATATATATATATATATATATATATATATATATGAAGTATATATTTTTAATTTTTTTTAACTTGTCTTAATGTACTAAAAAATGTGAAGTCATGTGAATAGAGTAAATCGATGATTAATGTATACTTATAAAGTATCTTTTATCCTATTAATTAAAAACATGTTAACATCTATCGATAACGATAGTTCTTTAGTCACATGATGTGTAAACTATTAAAGAGAACATGAACTTCGTCATCTCATATATTTTCAACCAAAGGAATGAAAATAATTTGTCTTTATACACTAATTGTTATATCTTTCTATATTAACACTAAAATCTTACATTTGTTAACATATGAAAACAAGAAAGATGAAGGAACAAAATAATAGTCATGACACCTAATTAATTGAAAAAAATAAATAATATGTACTCATTTGAATTGAAAAATATATATAAAAAAGAATCCAATACTTAATAGACTAAACTAATTATCAGAACTTAATGGCAAATGTACAAATTTATGAAAAAAACTAAAAGTTAATTATTTTTTCAAAATATGTTTTTATGCGTATATTGTTTTATTAGATACTATTTTCTTAAATATTGAAAATGATTACGAAATTTACATTGTTTTAAATAACTTTTATTCAACCGTAAAGAGTGTCTATACAAAAATTATTTAGTTTATGTTACAATTAGTTTATTTATTTAAATACCGTGATCTATTTTATATATGTTATTTAGTGATGTTTGGTAAGGATCGAAGATAAGAGTAGTTGAGCTTTAAGTCAATTCCTGGTGAGAAATTTTTTGTTTTCCTACCTAAATCATTTTAATAATATACAGTGGAACTTACAGTAATGAAAAATTGTATATTGCTTATCGTTCCGGCCAATTTTTTTTTCATCGTTTAGTTGAAAACAAAAACTAATTCAACTTTCGGCTTCTTTGTGTATTTGGGTTCGATTTCATCTCGAAATTGCAAAGAAGTCTGTAGATTTTTTTTTTTAAACAGGATTAAGTCATCAGGATGGACAACGATATTAAAGATAAAGTAATCTGTTAGTATTATGGTGCTTGATTTAGTCTCATATTGCTTAGAATTGTAATTTGTGAGATGTGATTTTTTATTTTACTATATAAGAGACCTTATGTAAAGCTTTGAGATATACTAGAAATAAACATACTTCCAGTGTAATTGTGAACGTAGACATACTTATACGTCGAACCACGTTAAATTCTCTGTGTTTTTTTTTTCCTTTATTCTTTTTCGATTAAGAAGAACGACAGTACAGAAAAGGACAGAAAAAAATTTTCAACGATTCTATTTTACAAATTTATGATAAAGAAACCCCAAAATACAAAAAAAAAAACTTCAACTTTCTCACTATTCTCATCACGTTGGTGGATGGTGTTTTCTTGTGTGGATTCATTCAACTATCAAAGTTTTATTACCAGACACTGATATTTTAATATTATTATTTTTTATTACTATTTGATATTATTTTACGTATCTATTTACTTTTTTTTCTTTTAAAAAAACTATTTTACCTTTATAAAAATTATCAAAACGGAGTAAAATAACTTTTTTTTCAATTATTACGTAATATAAGGTTGTGATTTGATGTTGAATTGAGACATAGTCTATACTGATTGAGAAGATTCAGAGAATAACAGAGGGATTAAGCAAAGCATAGTGTAAAAGATGGTGATGTTGTTGAAAGAGAAGCATGTGGTGGTGATCGAGGGTGACGAAAGCTTCAACTCCACCGTCTCTGGTATCCATCAGAGCGATGGTGTTACTAACCATCTTATTCACACTGCAAGCCCACACTGCTTCGCCCCAACCAAAGTCAACCTCACCCAGTGGAAACCTGCACCAACTCGAACACTTATAAACAACACTATTCTTCTTCATAACTTCACCTCTTTCCTTCAAACTCTCCATAACCACTCCAAAACCACCATCTTCTTTCAACTTCTCTGCCTTACTTTCCACAAACTCCCTCATACTCTCCCTCATCCTCTTCACCATCACCTGCAACTCCAACTGCGCCTCCTCCTCCACCGTCACCGCGAATGGCCACACAAAGTTCCCCAAGGCGCCGTCCGCCACCGCCGGCTCCATCCGGGGACGGAGGTTCACCGCTTGGAACAAAACCGAACGCTTGAACGGCGCCGTTTCCGAGCGAGAAGCCGAGAGGGCGCATTTCCATATCAGTGCAAGCACCACCTCCACCCTCGAAGGTTCAAACGCGCAACCTTCTCCTATTCTCTTCTTCAGCGCTTTCACCTTCGACGCTTCGAAAACGAACCTCCTCGACGTGAAGTTCTCCGACGAGGCGGTGTTAATGGACGCGGTCACTGCAGGAGCGGGAAGCTCTCTCGGAGGAAAGAGCGCTGCGCCGGCGGCGAGTTCGGGGTCTCTCGTAGGGGTTTCTCCGGCGCACGCGGCGGTCCAGGTTTTGAGGAGTGCGATGACGGCTGCTATGTCGGCGATTTTGTGGGAGAGAGAAATGGTTACGGCGGTGCCGCCGCAGCGAAAGGAGGTGAAGCGTACGAGGAGGAGCATGGCGGCGTTTGTTGAAGTTTGGTTATCGGTGGAGGGGAGGAGACATTGGAGGGTGTGGAAGTTTGGGGCTTTGAGGATGTCGGAGAGAGAGGTATTGGTGTGGGATTGGATGAAGAGGGCACCGACGTCGTTGCAGTGGAGGGTGGTGGCGCTATGGAGGTTTCCGGCGAGAGGGTAGAAGCGGGTCAAGGTGTGAGAGAGTGAGGTTTGAAGGAGTTGGGATTTGGTGGAGAAGTGTGGAAGTGTGTGAGGGAAGAAGAAAGTGATGTTGCCATGGATGTTTGGGAAAAGCTGGTCAAGTAAAGAGAGTTTGAAGATTTGGAGGTGTGGTGGTGTGGCTATGGAGGGTTTTATGTATCTTCTCTGCTCCACCTCAAACTTTATCTCTTCACTCATTTTCTTCTTACCTTCTTCTTCCTTCATTCCAACTCTCTCATGCTTAGGTTACTTACATTACACCCTTATATAATAGAAAAAAATATATATGTTTTGATAAAGTTTTGTCGGCCAAATTTTTATAATTCACACGTGGTAGTATATTAATGGATGTAAAAAAATTTGATGTAACTTAAGAAGAAAAGAAAAATGTTTGATATGTTTTGAAAAAAAAAATAATAAAAAGTATTATAATCCTATATAATATGTCCACTCTATTTTCATGCATAATTTTCTTACTCAAACAAGAAAGGGTGAAAAAGTCAATTTGTCCTTTCAAAGTTTCAAATTAAGTTAATCTAATAATGTCAACAAGTTGAAAAGTTATATAAATATCTTCAAAAGTGAAAAATAAATCTCAATATATTTTTAATGTTAATTTTGATTTGTTAAACTTAACAATTATACTTAAAGAATTCGTTGACATTATAAATGTACATTTGAACTATTTATTTTGATTATTTTTAAATTTTCAATTAAGTTTTTCATTTCTATTTTTTTATCACATTTTCAACATTTTTGTTCACACATTTCATTTTTGTCTCATTTACTTTTATATTACGGTAGTCATTTAAAACTAAATATTTATAGTCTTAAGGTGTATTTTATAGTCTCAATGTTAACTTTGAAATACTTTTTACACTGCCCTTGATCAAATGAATATTTGAGATATTACATGAAGCACGTGAAATGAGTATTTGAACCAGAGACATTTTTTAAATATTTTAAGAAATTTCTTTTCCTTATAAGTTACCAAGGTACATAAAATTTCTTGTATTAAGTATTTTATTTGTATCTTTTAGATTTTAGACCGAATTTTAAAACTACAATATCTTATTAATTAATATTATTTTTAATGTTTCATTTAGTATCAATTAATAAATTAATAAATATAGAGAGAGGATATAATTTGATTGAAAACCATAGTTTTCTTTAATTTTAAATTTAATCTCTTTAATTTATTTACAACCAGTATAATAAAATATTTATTATTAACAGTAAATACATACTTCATATTATATTTTATTCTTTCTAAATGTATTCAATTTCACTTTTTATAGTTACAATATTTTTGAAGAAAATTATGATGATCATTGTTTGAGTTCATGATATTACACAACATGTCTATTTTATTTATATTTACAGTAACTCCTGTAAAGGATACACACGATAATTAAATTCAAAAATCAAGGGATTAGTATGATGCAAAAAAAAGTGTGAATGTAATGTTTCAAGTGCTCGAGGAAGGGAAGATTAAGGATAGAAAAAAAGTTGTGTACTTCACAAGTCTCATGAGTGATTAATGTAATTTACTAATATTTTTATTACATTTTTAATTTAAAGCATATATTAAGTTTTGATATAGTGGTTAAGTAACTTGCCAATATATAACAACATAATATTTTCTCCTAACTCAAATACAAACAAAGAAAAAAAAAGTAATAAATGTTTCATATATTTAAATATAAACCAATTTCAGCCATTGTTTAAATGTTTAATATGATTTGAAAAGTATGATATTTACATTTTGAAGAAATAAATTGCAGACTAGATAGGCATTTTGCAGTAAAAATTATAAATGAAAGTTAGAATACTATTACAACATAGTCCATGTTTATCAGTGTATCCTCCCTAAAACATGAAAAAACAGACGATCTAATTAACATTACTCATACATTCTAATTTCAACTCCCTTCCCCCAAATATATTAAAACATTACTTAGCTTCAGCTTCAGCTTCAATATCCATCAATAGTGAACCGGTAATAAGCTTCAGCTTCAATCAAATTAGTCCATTTTCTCTATGCAGCAATGTAACTTGGAATGATCCTGCAAAATAATCAGCAAAGCTATGTGTGTATAAATTAAGCTTTCAAATCTTTTCCTCTCTGTTTCATATTTACCCTTCAACACTATCATGCATCATTTGTTTGGTATCTACACTAGGACTTCAAAACTAGTCCGTGAGGACTAGCAGCATATTACATCACCACTGTGCTGAATTCACTCGCCGAAGCATTCGTCTTGGTTTACTCTTCTCCTCAACTGGAATAAGGCACTCCATCAGCTGCACCAAAAAGAGTAAAAGGACACTGAATCACATTAACAGACATGCAACAACCACTTAAAAGTTAACTATGAAGTTCACTTCACTCTCTAAACTCTAGAAACAAAAATATTACTCCTGATCTCCGATTCATACTTAACCAAGAGATGTAAATTTAGGTATTGAAAGTGATGCACTGTATGTAGCAGGTTTAGAGTTCCAAGAATATCTTTCCACCAAATTCCAAGGATAAGTGGACACATGGCACATTTGAGAGTAATTCAGTGAGATTCAATAGTCCATCAAGAATGGTAGGCAAGACAATTTAATGGGCAAAAGACTATATGATCTGAGTGAATGAGCCAAAGGTAGTTCTTGAAAGATCCCAAAAGAAAGCAGAAATTGAGATTAGACCTAACCTAATTTAACCACTGCAATTATATGGGTAGGTGGATTGTGTCCTTCACATTGCTACAGCAATTGTATGGTGCAGCTGATCAAACCTAACCCACATGTTTGAAAGGCAGTTAAAATGTGAACATTAATTGACTTCTCTGTGAACATTATTATTACACTTCCTTCCTAGGCTGACTCACCCCATGAACTGCTGTTGTTCGAATTCAGCATTCAATTCATAGTTATAAAAGCAAATAAATGAAAGTTGACTTGTTTTCTTGAGGCATTCAAGAATTACGCCAGTCCAGTTACATCATCACCCAGGTTGAAGCAGAAGGGAAGTGGATACTGTACATACCTGATTGAACCTCTGCTTTCTCCTTTCAGCCTGCATACAACAATACCCAATATTTCATAAACTCACGAATCGTATGTTAACCAAAAGAACACGAAAATCTCCAGAAAGAATCGACCAAGAAAAGGCAGATTTTCACAGAAGATGCGACCCGAACAAAACGATTTTTCTTTACCAGTTAAGGTTTGAAGTTCACACTTGAATCATAGAAAAGACAGAATAGAACTCGGAGTGAATTTGGACAATGTTAATAACTTTATACATAGTACTCTGGATTCGGAAAAAGAAAAAGAGAGAGAGGGGAAACTCCTCATAACAATAATAATAATAAATTAATAAAAAAGATGAGGTGTGATGAAACAAACCTCTTCCTTTAACAATCGAGCATTCTCTTCCTCGAGAAGTGTAACCAAAGACTCTAACTCAACTGTATAAGCCTGGAAACAACATACATCATCATCATCATCATCACAAACTCACACTTGCCGAACAAGTTTCAAATAAAAAAAAAATTGAAAAAAAAAAAGAGAACCTGTTTGCGTTCCCTGGACCTAGCGGCAGATTCTCTGTTTTTGATCATCCTTCTCTGTTTCTGAAGAGTAGCCCTATCCACGACGGCTTCCTCCACGGCCTTTCTCTTTCCCCTTCCCCCATGAGAGGGCGGAACGGCGTCGTTTCTGGCAACGGAGGTCAACAACAAATCGTGGAGGCTGATTGCCATGTCCTGAGACTCAGCGCCGCCGACCACCTCGTCCCATACCTGGCTCGAAATCGAACTCTGCGCCGCCACATCGGGATTCGTCGTCACCACCACCTTCGACGATGCCATGTCGTCTTCCGATTTCTGCGTTTGGTGTTAGTTATTATTATAGAGAACAGAGAATAGAGAATAATAGGGAATAGAATAGGGAATAAATAAATAATCATCACCAAACTCTCCTCACTTCTCCCAACACATCACAACAAAATTGTTTTAAGCCTAAACCCTGCTACAACTTTTAACACCTTCTGATTCCTACGTAACAAACACTATTCATAAATTCCATCACAAACTAGCCATTAATGTTACTCTCTAATTTCCACTTTTGCCCCGCAGGATTTCAAAATTCATCAAATTTTGTAATATTTAATATACTTGTATGTTTGTAATTGCAATATATTTTGTATATGCAACAAAATAATGGATTTTTAATATTGGAAGTATAATTCGGTGGATCGAGAAAAAAATGGAGTGGTTGGTGGAAGTGTTAATAGTGGAAAGACAGTGTTTGGTAGATTTGGTAGGATTGGTAGAAGAATGAAGTTTGTGTTAAGAAAATGGTTTTGAAGAAAAGATGGATCATGGACAGCACAAAAGATTCGTGTGGGATTAAGTAATTGATTTGTGAAATGTTAGGAGATTTAAGAAGTAAATAAATGATTGGTGGAAAATAGAGTCGGCAGAAACCAATTAATATTCTACTATTCTTTTTTTACAAGAATGCAATAAATTAGTAGCAACATGTCACACTCAACAAAAGCAAAAACAAAACATGATTATTCATGAAAAGTGGATTGAACGTGCATGAAAATCTAAACGCGTTTTCATTACCGGTAACTGCCAAAAGCTGAATAAAAAATTTTAAATTTGCCCTTCTTTCTTTTGGATCTCTTACAAAGAACTGTAGTGAGGTGATTAAACTTTAGATAGTAAATGACCGCATCATATATAGCTAACAAAAAATTGAAACGTGATTGAAAAAACTAATGGGTAGTGAAAATAGAATTAAAAATTATAATAATCACTCACCTTCTATACAAAATTGATTTCTAAATATTTAAAATATTTAATTTTATGTAATTTGATATAATAAATAATAAATAATATTTTTAATTATTTTTATACAATAAAAATTACATGAAGTAAGTTAGTCTTCAATCTGTTTGATAATGATCACGTGAAACAAATCATTTTATCCAGAATTTTCATATTTTAAATTGCATTGACCATTCGCTTATTGATCAATGATAATTCTGGTAAGAAGTCTGAAATTGCGTGGAACTGTATGATTTTTTTGTTTAAAAAATGAGTTTATATAATAATAATAATAATAATAATATTGATAATTGTTAAATTGCTTTAATGTGATGGCTGATCAAAAGAGATAAAAATTTCCTAACAGATAAGTTTTGGGTTTTACAAATCTAACATATAAGCCTGACATATCCAACAATAAGAAAAATGTTTTCTGTATTGGTAAAAAGAAGGAAAAAGTGCGAAGTATTTTAGTCACGCTGAGATTTCTTTCATATTAAATATTAAAAATAATATGTTTAAGATATTCACTTGAAATATTTTAGGTGTAGGATTTCAATTTTACAAAATTTCATGTTAAGGCGAGATTATAATATGAAAAGAAAAAATCTCAGAACAAACTCTCAAAATCTTAAAAAACTTGTTTATATTCTCATATAAATAAAAATTAGATTGAGACTAACCAAAATTTAATTAAATGAGATCTATGATTAGAATGGAAATAAGATAGTCTTATATCTTAATCTAATACGCAATTAACTTTATGTCAAAAAGATGTTAGTTTGAGTTACAAAATATACCTAATTTCATGAACTGGTGAATGGGAACAGCACCTGCATTATAAAAGAGATACGTAAGTCTAACACGTTTTAATTTTTATAAACTCGTGTCTATGTATTATAGAACATTTGTCAGTGTAACACGTATTCAAAAGTTTTAATATTTATTTGTCGGTTGTGCAAAACTTGTGCGTGTATGGGTTTACATAAACCACTATTATAAAACATTTCCCAGTATCACATCATGTATATGCATAAAATTATAACTGTTGAAAGGTATGATTGAAAATTATTATCAACATAAAAATGTAATAATAAAGAAAAAAATCAGTTAACACACTCCTTACCACCGGATTCCCCACCTAATTTTGTGTTTAATGTGTATAAATAATTTATTGAAGTTAATGATTTAATTTAGAATATTGTTCAAACTACGTGTAAAAATTGTTATCTTGATAGAGATACTATAAGAAAATAAAAATGGGTTCATAATATTAGTAATTTATTAACCAAGTTAATAATTTATATTTGGGTCAATTATAATGTTAAAATAAATTAATTATACAACTTTTTGCACTTAAAAAAGAACAAGTTGGTGTGACATAATCAAACCGGAACATATAAAAGGCAAGTTAGTTTCTTGACATATGGTGGAAGGATGATACTTCACCTCACTATAGGAAAAATAATTTATTATTTTTAGAAATTAAATGAGTTTTGTGTCAAATCATCCTTACCTATTACACTTACGAGGTAGCAAACAATTGATGATTATCATTCGTAAAGTGAATGGTTTCTGCAGTTCTTATCTAGCCAAAAAAAGTAAATATTTGAATGACAATTTGTAAAAGGATTTTAATAAAAGTTTTTTTTAAAAGAAAAAGTAATGAAAGATAGCGAAAAATATTATCAAATGAGTTGTCCTTACTTAACAAGTAAATTACATTGACAAAAATTTGTTTCTATAAATAAACTTTTAAACCAAACACTTAGTTAAATAACTGTACTAAAACAACCTCATTAAAGAAGTACTTACGGAAAATGTTTATATGAATATAGTTTCTCTTTGGTTAATTAATACAAGAGTAAAAAATATCCGATAAAAATGAGTTTATACATTGTTCAAATTCTTATGTGATAAAACAAGTTAAATAATAAATTAAATATATGGATTAGTTCAAAAGTTTTTTTAATTCTTTTTAAACGACACGATAATTTCAGCTTGACAAGCAAGTAGACTATAATAATCTGTCTCGTAATCATTTTCGTTTGAGATTACAAGAACCTCTATGAGATGTTTAAAGGAGAACTAACCGCAATATGGTATTATGAAATTTTTTATAATTGTTGTCCTATTCATAATTTTAATATTGTGTATTTATAAATAAATTATATAATGTTATAATTAAAAACTGCAATACAAATTTATTATCATAGATATAAATATCTTTTAAGTATAATATAATTAAATTGTAAAATAAATTTTGAACAATATACTCGTTTATGTTTGTTAACTGTTACTTAGTTTTAACCATATTAAGTTTAAATACGTTAAGTTGTTTTTTATTTTATTTTAAGAAAATAAAAAATGTGATGTTTTTTTAGATAGGTGTGCAGGAAGAAACATATGAAGGGTGCAGGAAGAAGCGGGCTGTAATTTATTTAAAAAGGGGAATTGAAGTACAAGAAGGCCCAGTGTTAAAAAGCCCATGAAAGAAGGTCCAGAAAGAAAAGGGGAAGAAGGAGGGTGGGAAATTGGCAATAAAAGACTAAAGTATGAAGATAACGGTAGAACTAATATTTTGAAAGAAAAAAGGCGCGAAAAGAAGAAACCTGATCTTGAAAATGTGGAGGAGTTTTGGTGGAGTGTGGGTGAGGTGCATCGTAGTAGCGATATTGCTGAAGGCCGTTAGTGTGATGTGCAGACCCACAAGAGAGTTTGATTCCATGCTGAGCACCGTACGGGCCAGAGGGTACGACCTCTTCTGCAACGCAATCGTCACCTCTGATCTTCAAATGGACATTCTCTTTCATCAGAACGACAACAAAGCCACCTCACGCGCCTTCACCTTCTTCGCTCCCACCGACGCTTCCCTCTTCGCCCTCGACATGACTCAGACCGCCTCCTCTTACACCGATACGCTCCGTTTCCACGTCGTCCCTCGCCGCCTATCCCTCGCCCACCTCCGCCTCCTCCCCGACGGTTACACGCTTCCCACGCTCCTCCCTCAGCGCTTTCTCCAACTTACGCGCCCCAATTCCTCCGCCATCGCCGTCGGCGGCGTCGACGTTGCTTTCCCCGGCCTCTATTACGGCCACTACTTCGCCGTTCACGGCCTCGCGGGAATTCTCAGTCCCCGATCCAACGATTATCCTTCGCCTTCTCCTTCGCCTTCGCCGGCGGAGTTGGCTCCTCCGATTCGTTCAAGAAGCAGTCCTAAATCGCCGGCGAACCAACCAGTTCTTGCTCCAGTACCGAATTTCGCTCCGTTGCGCGTTTCTCCGGTTGACGCTCCGGCATCGGCTACTTCGCCGGTTGGTTCTTCAGAAGAGGAACCTGAGTGGAAAGGTTATCCTCCGGCAGGTTTGCCTCCCAGATATCCTGGTTCAGCAATATCACAGCCACCGGAGGGATATTCCGACGCTTTGGCTTCAGCTCCGGCGCCTGAAGCATTAGAAAGAATGAGAAAGTGTCTGAATCCCGTTGGAGGATTGGAAGAATCTGACATGCAGTGCCATTCAGCATGAATCGTGCATTTCAATTTGAGTGACACTCTCACTGCCACCGAATGCAAATTAAGTTTCCTTTTTGTTTCTTTGGCCTTTTGGAGTTTTAGAAATTTCAGTGTATATCTCTACAACTAAACAAAAAAAGTGATTTGTTGTTGTTGCTTACACTTGCTTGCTCCCTCATTTTTGCCAATTCTCCATCAATAATTAATTAGATGTTGAAATGACAATTAATTAATGAACAAGAATCTTACTGCTATGAAAAAATCATAACAAATACATGAAATTTATTATACTATAATAACTATGATACCATCAAAAAGGAATCTTGAAAGTGTAATATTGAGACAAAATTGTTTACAAAGATGATAGTAATGGCAATATTTTGTAATTTCATTTTACAAAAGGAGCTTTCTTGAATATCAGATTTTGGTTTCATCATGTAATAGAGATTGAAGAGTGAAACCTGCTGACTTTGACCAATGGAAGAATTTGTTAGGTTAGGAATGTATTGTGTATTGAATAAGTTGAATGGATGGTCAACATTCTGAATTCTTCCTCAGAGAATCATGCTATAATTTTTGTTTCTTCGTTAGAAGAATGGTACGTGGAATGCACGTAAAACTTTTATTTTCTAAGAGAATAGAAAAGTTTGTCAAATAAGAAACGTATCCACGTGCTACTGTTATAGTAAAGTAATATTAAAATTATTTAATTTATAGCGTTATATTTTTCATTTTCCTTTCAAACCAAATAAAGAAAAGTATTTATTTCTCGAGTTTGTTGTCATTCAAAATATACAAAGAGATCGATTCACCACTACGTGTTGAAGACAACAAATTCCATAAAGAAGAAATCATTTAAAACAGAAAACAAAAGAAGCAGTTATTATTAACTTTTTTCTATTATTGGTTGAAAACAGAAATCGTTTATGTTAGAGTTAGGGTATTAAGTCGGTCTCCTTTATGAGGAAGGAACAGAATAAATCAAAATCCTTATGAATGAAGGAGTGGATAAGTAACTTGCAGAAGCATGTTTACAACCCAACGCGCAAACGTGTGGTTTAAACATAGAAAGCATGATGATGAAATGATGACAGTGGCACCAAGAAAAGGAAGAAAGAAAGAAGCATGATGGTGACATTAATTGAATGGTAATAAAGATCACAATAAAATATAGAAGAAAAGAAAAAGGAAAAAACTAACGAAAAGATTAAAGAGGGAAAAAGACAAAGGTAACACGTATGTATATTTAGTAAGCGATAAACAATAGTTTTAAAAGAGCCTATAAAACGATTTCTGGGTTGTGTTTTGTTTCAGCGTTTTTACTCAATCTCAATGGCATGCGAAAAGGGGAAGAGTTGTGCGAAACGAAAAAAACCTGGTATGTTCACGCAAACGGAGATTGAGATGGCGAGGCAGCTCGTACAACTTAGCAACAGCATCACAGATTCTAGCAATGGCATCACAGGTAGCTTGAACAGCGGCGAAAGCGTGGAATGGAAATGGAGAAAGAGGAACGATAACGATATTAGTGATGCAGTAGAAGATGTGTTGGCAGAAATAGAAGAAGATGAAAGCTTAAGGAGAAGAAACAACAGGTACCGCTACATTCAAGATTTGTATAATTCCACAAGATCAATTGAGACATGAGCACTGCAATGTTCAGAAGATTGAATAGTATGTATATATTAGCGTGGTTAGTCATGTGTGAATGGGATTTTATTCAAGAATTTTTTTCAGATTACGCTTTTAGAAGTTCAACAAGGTTAAAACAATAGTATGCATCGAAGATGAATAACTTACAATTGAAGAAACCCACAACGTCGCATGTTCCTAGGTGTTACTGCATTTACATAGTCGAGTTGATAATGGATTAAGGCAGCTTCCATTTACATTGCCACAATAGAATCCAAAATCCAACTATAATTTAGTAATAAAGGTATGAGATTACTTTCTAAAATTATAATCCAATCTGGGTTAATAAATAATTGACTTCAGTAATTTAAATTATATTCCAAAATTATCATACTAGCAAGAAAAAAAAGATTATTATGACAAACAATTCAGAAACATGATAAATTCTAGGTTTATTTTTCTATTTTATCTTCTAACAATTCATTAAAATTAACTATTTTAAATTATTTTATGACTTCTGTATATAAAAACTAGTCATTTCAGATAATCTAAACAAAATAGATAGTCCTAATATAACTACTTTTTAACTTATGTGTCAAAAGATCAAATTTATTTCACGCAATCTATTTTAACTATAATGAATTATATCTTGTGGTTTATCGCACACTGAATGTACCACAACAAAACCCCCCACATCAAGCGGTAGCAGTGGCGGTACGTTAGGAATATAAACAATCTAATTCGTACGGTGTCGTACAAACAATAGATTAAGACAAATATAAAAATATTCATTATAGTCGAAATATACAGACGGGCATTAACAAGTTTAATATGCAAAGTTTAAACCGTTCCACTATCGCATAAGAGAGACTGATAGATAATTGTCGAATAGCTATCAAGTGAAACGTGAATTTCACCAATCGGTGCTAAAGTTCAAACGCATACAGGTTGGCTACAAAATTATCAACAATATACATTCACTATAAAGAACATAGAATGTTTGATTGATCAATTTGAAAAGAATTTCGTATAAAACTAAACATCTAATTCTTCGTAACTAAGAGCTTCAATGCTCAAGATGGAAGACACATTCTTTCAATCGCTGCAATTTACTATGATCAAAGTTTCTGCTCGGTCACTTGAGGTTGCTTCTTTTACAATAAGCATCAGAGAGGCAGGGTCGACAGTCCAGTCTTGCTGTAGTACATCTAAATTATACAACCAAGCATGTCAATAATGATAAGAAAGAGAGGGTGCAGACAGTCCAATCCAATTACAAAATATAATCAATATCCAATTTCAAAAGCTTCTAGGATAGTGAAAATTACTTACAATTTGTAGCACCATCCTCATTCATTCCCATAAATAAAGCAATGTCTTTAATGCTTGCTTATTGTTGAATAAGCAGAGAGAAGCAGCTGAAACATCTCCTCTGTGTAAAGTTCTGGAAAAGTTTATTGGTGTTAACATTTTCATCGTACTAAACACCAGATATAGGTGCACAAAGCTATTCGGAAAGCAATATAAAACAAGCATATTTTATCAAACAGTACATTACTACTTCACTACTTTTATGCAATATCCATACATCCTCTATCTTCAGTACATGTTAGACCAAGAAATTACAGCATTCGTCAACATATTTTCCAGTTATATGTGTAAGGAAAGTCCAACCAAAACATTTTTAATTTTGAGGTTTAAAATATAATACATTTTGTTCTCGCCAAACTAATTATACGGTGCCATTGCTTTCATCCATTATTACGTGAAGAATAACACTGCATACTGTTACATAAAACCATTTAAACAAATTAATTGATCCACACACGCACGCTTCACCAATTTCCCGACCCAGAAAGTATAACACATAGTCTATAATTAACATTCAACCACAAGTAACATGAAACGGGATAAAAAAAGTGAGGACAACATTTTTTATGAAGCTATGATCTAGGATAACAGCTTTCGACTCAGAAACACAACAGAATTTACATATATACAGTTGGATTGTTTAGAAGATATTCGAAGTGACAAAGTGAGTAAAGTAATAGCCATTTCGTTCAGATATACAAGAATGTAAAGAGCGAAAACAAGAAGAGAACTAAAAGATAGATACATGTCGTGAACATAATAGTGAGCGAGGAGGTGAATGGTGTAGGGCCAATCGTCCTTGTAAGCAATGCCATCAACTGCAACCTGAGTGAGGATTCATGAATTTGAAGTAAGCCACAAACGCTAATGAAAGAGGAAAAGGAGCAAGAATCAGATAGACAGCTACCTGAAGCATTAGGTTATCGCATACATCCGCAACTTTGTCGTACGACTTCGAATCCAACGTAAAGAGAAATCCATCACTCTCCGATCAAATCCCTATAACAGCAAAACCCAGAAAACTCAAACTAATTAACGCTAACCACGAAATTCAAATAAAATGGTCAGTTAATAATTCTCTTACGCTACCAAACACGGCATTAGCGGAGCCATACCTCAATTCGATGCGATTGAAAAGCTCAAACCAGCTTCTGATTCTCCGGCGGAAACGTATATAAACGCTACGGTAACGACGTGGTTTTTGCATTTCTATCCGTGACAGTACCAAAAGGTGTGCGCTCTTCCAGCCCAACGAAGTATTGGGTGCCTGTAAGTAAGGCCCATAAGGCCCAATATTAAAAAAATATATTGGGTGACTGGGGGGTCTTTATTCCTGCACCTCCAAAATTTCTTCTACACTCAAAAATTTCTTTAAATTCCCAAAAAATCTTTTGACTATTTAAGGAAACCAGGAAACACCACACCCCCAAAATTATGTCGACTTCCGAAAATCAAAATATATTACCGGAAGTCGATTTTCGGAAATCAAAATATATTACCGGAAGTCACTTCAAGAAGTCAAAATGTATCACCGGAAGTCAACTTCCGGAAGTCAAAAATTATCACCGAAAGTCAACTTCCGAAAGTAAAAAAATATTCTCGGAAGTCGACTTCCGGAAGTCAATAAACATTCTCCGACTTCTGTAAGTCAAAAAACAAATTTTATTTTAAATATTTTTAATTCTTTTTAAAATTTATATTTTTTAACTTTTAATGATTTTTTTAGTTTATTATTTTATTTATTTTTTATGTTTTCATATTTCTTGATATATTTTTTTTTAAAATATTAATATCTATATATATATATATATATATAATTTTATTTTTATTTAATATACTGAAAAATAAATATAAATATAAATATAAAAATAATTAAAATTAAAATAATATTAAACTTTAAATAAAAAAACAAAAAAATTATTTTGCTTCATTTAATTTTATTTAATATTTAAATTCATTTTAAAATAATAAAACTTTAAATTGAAAAAAAAAGATAAAAAAGAATACATACATATATATATATATATATATATATATATATATATATATATATATATATATATATATATATATATATATATATATATATATATATTCGTTTTTTTTAATTTTTAATTTCATTATTTATATATGTTATTTTAAATATGATTTTTTTAATTCTTTTTTATTTTAATTAAATTTTTAATAAATTATATAAAAATAAATTTAAATTTAAAAACATAAAAAAATATATAATTGAAACAATTTTAAAATTTTGATTAAAATTAAATATTTAAATTTTAAACAAAATTAAAAAATTCAAATAAAATATAAAATACTATGCATATGAAATATATAAATAAAATAATTACAATAATATCAATAAAATTAAAAATAAAATTAAAAAATAATTTAAATTAAAATAGTAAAACTTTAACTCAAAAACAAATATATATATATATATATATATATATATATATATATATATATATATATATATATATATATATATATATATATATATATATATTTAACTTTAAAGTTTTATTATTTTAATTTAAATTATTTTTCAATTTTTTATTTAGTATTTTTATTACTTACTTTTTTATTTTTTAAGTAATTTTTTTTTAAAATTATGTTTTATAATTTTTAATATGTGTTTTAAAAAATAAAATAAAATAAAAGTTAGAAAATATAAATTTTAAAAAGAATTAAAAATATTTAAAATTGACTTAATTTTTTTATCTCCGGAAGTTGACTTCCGGTAATGTTTTTTTATTTCCGAAAGTCGACTTCTGGTAATGATTTTTGACTTCCGAAAGTTGACTTCCGGTGATATGTTTTGACTTTCAGAAGTCAATTTCCGGTGATATATTTTGACTTACGGAAGTTGACTTCCGATGATATATTTTGACTTTCAAAAGTCGACATCCAGAAGTATTTTTGGGGTGTGATGTCCGTGAGTTTTCTTAAATGGTCAAAGGATATTTTGAGAATTTAAAGAAATTTTGGAGGTGCAGAAAAAATACTTGGAGGTGTAAGAAGAAAGACCCTAACTGGGGTTACGTTGCCGTATGGTGGTCTTGTAGTTGGGCTAACATTACCGAATAATTGTAAGAAAAATTATTAATCATCTATATAAATATTACTTTCCTTCTATATTTATTTTATAATTTGAAAACTATTGACGTTGTTAATATGTTTTCAGTTATATTTTATTTACAAATTATTGTAGCAGTAATTTATTACAAGAAATGAGATATATAAAAACGAATATTTGGCATATATACATTAATATAAAACATTAATAGGTATAGAGATAAATGTAACTATAAATGCAAGAACTTTAATTTAACTAAACACTTTATTTATTATTTATTTTAAAGCCTTTTATAGTGAATGTTTTGAACTCAATCGATGAAATAAGGTAATCAACCTATGAAATCGATTAACTCATGAAATGGACAGCATTACTTTTTCAATAGCGGTGGAATATTCTAGATGGCAAGAGTAAGTTAAGTGAAATAAGTTTGGATATAGCAATCGCCAGTGATGCACATACCTATTTTTATGAAGTATGTCATAATTACAATAATTGAAGTGGTAATCAAATTAGCGAAAATAGAAGTAGCTTTATAGGTTGACGCATTGTGATAGTACCCTAAAATCCGCGAATAGAAAACATCACGAAAATTGTTTTGTTTCCTCAATAAGGCTCTTGGTGTTCACTTTAAATTTTCGACCCCAAATGATTAAAAACAATTGCCATATAAACAGGTCTTCTTCTTACATGGAATTTGAATATTAATCAAATGAGCAAAACTTGTTGTGATGCACTTTCCAAAAGCAAAAAAAGAAAAGCTGAGAGCGAAAAAGGTTGAAAAGTGGAGAGAGGAGGAGGAAATTAACAAAAGCTCATCAGCAAGGAACGATACCCTCACCCACTCATTTGATCTACTTTACAGTTTACACGTTGTTCCGCAGATTTTTGTCTTCTAAGTGAAGTAACCTATTCAAAAGAATTCTGCAAAATTCTCAGAAAAATGTTAAATGCCCTCTGGTTTCATATATTTTCCAAAACCTGTTCCCTCCAATAACCATTTCAAAGTCCCTCTAACACCCTACCCAAATTTTCTCTCCTCGTTTCGTCCTTAAATTACTCGAAGAAACGAGGATCGGGTGAGAAATTGCGAGGAAGATAAGGATATTGACACTGCCAACAACAGTGATATCATCAAACAGTCAATCCATCGAATCCACACTGCTTGTAAGACAGAGATTGCTTTCTTGGACTGATCACAATAGCACAATCCACCGAAACCTGTGTAATTCAGTTCTTGTCGTTAATATATGAGTAAGAGTAAAGGTAAAAGAGGTTAATGAAAAATGTATTACTCTAACAGCAGTAAAATCAGAATGTGAACACAGAAGAAGAAGACCCCATGTGCCGCACCGCAGGAACAGGATAGTCACATGGTGAAGACTTTTCTTGGGCTTGAAAGAAAATTAAAGTAGCGTTTGACATTTCACATTTGTAAGCTTGGTTTTTGGTCTATTCTAACTTTAAATTGTAAAGTGGAAACAGAGCATGACACAACATGCACAGTTAGTTAATCTGACATCTAATTGCATCACCCAAGGTGAGAGGAACCCAAAGAAAAAGTAGTCCACCCCATTAAGTTTTCTTTTTCGAGAAAAAAAAAATGGCGAATTTTTTTGGGAGAGAAAAAGGGTACTGAGGACAAACACCATAATGAACATTATTGAGCTTCGGTTGGTGTTGATACCGTCGTCGTGTAGTAGTTGGTAGCCTGGACTACGAATCCAGCGACCCGATTCAACACTTGTGGGGCCTTCAAATTTTACCATTTTCTTTGCATTTTCTAATCCTTCCTTCTTCGAGTCTAAACTAAACCCCCAATTCCACAGTTTTTATATTCCTAATTTCCCATCATAGTCCTGGTACATTTAAAAATTTTCCGATTCCTCGAAATTAAGGATTTCACCATTGTTATGCCCATAAAACAGAGAAACTGCACTAATCAAGGTGAGAAAAGTTCTACTGATGCGCTCAAGTTATTGGAATGTCTGGCCATGCGATTCAGACAAATGCATAGAAGAGCGTGAAAAAAAAAGGCACTTAACAGCTAGAAAAAAGTGGTACCCCGAACTCGATTTCACGGACTACTAGTAAATAAGTTTAAGAAATATAAGTCTGGTTATTTTTAAATTAAAATGCTTACTATATTTAAAAACAAATATTTTCTTTTAAAATGTAGAACACAAGAATATTTAAAATCAATCTAAGAGTGAAATATTAGTAGAATCGTAATTTCATTAATTAATTAAGAGAAGAGGAAATGTGCCTGTGTGGGAAGGAATAAAAAAAACGAAAAACCAAACACTAAAGTGGAAAGGAAAGGAACATCCTTGGGGATGTATCCAAAAATGAGAGAATGTGATCCAGCAATGCAAAAGAAGAAAAATATGGCAAAAAAAATAACTAAAAATGAAGAAAACAAGTCAAAGAAGTACAGAGGAGACGAAGGGGATGAAGAAACAGAAGCCTAAGATAAAATTCAGACAAAAAAACTGAATAACAATGTCTTCAAATATTAATATTAAGGTAAAACAAAATAGCTTTCGGCGCAGGTTATGTACAGTAACCGTAGAGTAGTGTTCTCAGCGGCGCACTTTAGCGAGAGGAAAAAAAAAAAGAGGTAAAGAAAAAGTAGAGTGGGACAGAGGGTAGTGGAATTGGCGGTTGCGGCCACTTCCGCCATAACATTTCTCACTCACTCTCTCAATCTCTGCCATGGCAGAGAGATGAGTAAAGAACCATAACCTTCAATTCCAATTTAAAAGAAAGAGAAAAGAAAAATTGCGAAGAAGATGCATGTTTAAGAGTGAAAATGTGAGGTAACCTAAATTAGGAAAGAGGCAAATTTACCTGAACGCCAGGGGAATCGAAGTTCATGACGCGGATCTTGGCGGAGACATCGCCCAGGACGCGGAGGTCCACGCGGTCGTTGAGGGAGGCGTCGCGAATCAAGTCGGCGGCGTCGGCCTGGAGGAGATTCACGCGATCGACGGAGATGGTGGCGATGACCTGGCGGTGGCTATGGGGCTGCTGGAAGAAGCCGGGGACGGTGGCTTTGCCGAGGGGGATCCCGCGGTACATGACGGTGAAGCTGGACTGGCCGTATCGGATGCCAACCTTGTTGGGGTTGGTGGCGGCGAAGAGGAGGCGAATGGTGAGGGTGAGAGAGGCCGTGGAGGGGGGAGTGGATGTGATGCCCATGTACTGCACGCCCACCTGCTCCAGATCGAACTGCGGCTTCTTCGGTTTCACGGCGAGGATTATCACCAGCACCACCGCTAGCACCAGCAGCGCCAGAAACGAGAATAGAAGGAAGAGACAACAACAGCACCCTTTGAACGACGCCGACGACGACGAGCGAGCCGGCGTTGTGGGGTGGTACTGCCGGTACCCGTTGTAAGACGAATGTGCTGCCACTGTCGGCGCCGCTTCCGCCGCCGCTGCCGGTGGCCATTGTCTTCGCTCGCCGTTTGGATGTGGGTGGTGGTTTGCACTCGGAGCCATTCTCTTTCTCTCTCTCACTCTCTCTCTCGATTCTTTGTTCTTCTACAGTGCGTGTGAGTGTGTAGTTCTAGCAATCAGAAGAAGTTCGGAACCGGACACACAGAGAGAAAGAGGGAGTGAAGATGGCTTTTGACGATGAGGGTGACCCCTCTTTGTTATTTGCCAAAGTTAATGTATCTATAAAATAATACATTATATTACATTACTCATAAAATTTATTTAAGACTTTCACAAATTTCACAAATTTGTTTATGTGCTTATGCTCTGTAACTATTAATAAATTAGAAACAAATTTGGGATATGATTGTTACACACATTAATAACTGACTCATTGTAACTGTAAACGTGATCTGAAATAGTGAAGAAGACAATACTAACAATGTTCTTAACCGGAATATATATAAAAAAAATGTAAATTAAGAGAATAAAAAATGGAAATTCGGATTATAATAATTATTTGGAGAATATTATCTTGGTTCGGATATTCGTCAACACTGTGATGTGTCTGCATTCTAAGATTGTGTTCTCGCACAAAGTATATTCTTGACATTAACACTAATCTACTGTTTTATAATCAATTACCATTATGTTGTCTGAAGATTAAATCAGTGCCATTTGATGCATAACTTAGTGTCATTATTATAAGATCTTAATGGTAGGAGGTTGAATAATAGGAACGAAGTGTTACCAAAAAAGAATATTTTTATGGAGATATAGTTTCACGTGTGAGTTAAAATTGTATACAAATTTGAAAGTGGGTGTCTACATCACAAATTGTGAAAATATTAAACATTTTGAAAGTGACAATGACGATGAAGATTATCTTGAAAGTTGAAACGGTGCTGACGAATAGCTGCAATTGAAGCGTGTATTCTCCATGTTTTAGCTGAAATAAAATCATTAAGTTTGCATATTTCTTGCTCTGTGAGATGAGAAGATATTGAAGCCCGCTGCACCATAAGACTTTGAATTCTGGGCCCAACAAATTGGGCTACAATGTATGTTTGTGGCCCAATTTAGATTGAGGAACAACGTGAGTAAAGCACTTGGTTAGGTTATTTCAACATCAATTTGATGATTACGTTTCTCAAAGGTATCACAAGTTGGTCACATTGGGAGACATAATTTGATTAGTTAAAGGCAACTATACAACATCTTTCTTTCTCACTAAGAAATGCCTACAACTTGAAGAAATTCATTCTTACCAATTCACCTTCTTCTTCTCTTATTATGATTGAAAGATGAATGTTTCTATTTTGATGACAAACCTTAATTGAGGATGAACACGTATATTTAGAATGAAAAAATAATGTGTCAAAATTTTGATTAAAGGTGAGTAAGATTAAGACTGAGAAGGAAAAAAAGGAGGAGGGTATTGGTATATTGAATTAACTAAAGAGAATTAATGATATAAGACGATAAAATAAAACAGAAAAGAAGAGGAATTAAAGGAGAAGTTTTACAATCCCTCGGAATCATTTTCCCATCTTTGGTCGTTGGAAAGTTTCCTTTCTTCTTTGTTTTAGAAAAGCAATGTCGCTCAGAGCTATCCAAATGATGTTCCTGTGTTCTTCATTTTTTGTTACGTCCAAAATGGAACATAATAAACAATCTCTTCTTTCTTAAGGCAATGATGCTTTACACATCATCACATCGTAGACTTCTATAACTTTTTACGCAATTTTCTTTTATAATACAGAGAAAAAAAATAAAAATTGAATTAGTTTAAATAGTAATTTTTTTAATTAAACTCAATTGAGTAAAAGAAAATACATAAAAATTAAAGTGAATTATCACTAAATATAAATAAATGTGGCCTGTAGGATAAAAGAAAAATAATATTTATAATATTCTGCAATATGCTAATATTTGTATACATAATATCCACTTATAAGAACGTCCGCATATCAGTCTTATCCAGTCTTGTATTTTTCAATTTCAAAATATTCATTTTCTATACACATTTTGTTTAAAATAGAGTACTTTGACTTTTTTTATGAAAACGAACCTGTTAAGTAGAAGCACTCCTAATCCATTGCCATGAATAGAAGTTAATAATAAAAATGCACAAACTTTAAATGGTGACGTAAGTGCGATGACCAGGTAACTAAGGCATTAATTTTAAACAATTACCAGGTCAGTACTCTAAAATGGTAATATAAAAAAATATATATATATATATATATATATATATATATATATATATATATATATATATATATATATATACACACACACACACACACGCAATTATTAAATTTACATGGTTAATTTTATATCAATTTTATTTTTGTATGAAAAATCAAACCAAAACCAAAATTATAATTATAATTTTAAACCAACTCGAACCATTGGAACATGAATAACGTAAAGCTCGTCACACTTCAACAGAATCAAATTCTGACACGACTTGTCTCAGTTCCCTAATTTATATTTGTAATTCAAATATCGAATTCATGCCTACCTACAACTAAATATTTGCAGATACTTTATCAAGATTAATACCCAAATACATCTAGAAAAAACTCGTTACAAAAAATATTCTCGTCCCTAGTTTTAGTTTATTGCTCCCTGTAAAATATTAAGGCCAGATGAAAAGGAACGCGATTTGAATTGAAATGAATGCATGCTAAGTTTGCTCGTTAAGGGCACAAACCCGACAAACATGATGAGCATTAATCTAATTCTCCAAAGGGTGTTAACAGTAGAAAGAGAACAAGTGATAAAGTTCAGGTTAATACCAGAAAATAGAAAGGCTGCAAGTCCAAATAAGTAAGCTTAAAATAGCAAGGTATAAACTAAAAAATTATATAACTCAGAACTAACGAAAATTGTGACCTTGTGCATGATCACTTCCCTTCCGCATTGTCGGCATCAGGTGCAGGATCTGCAATGGCCTTACCTGCTTCCGACTTTGTTGTTTCATCAATCCTCCTACCAGAGTCATCGTCTAATTCATCATCCATCATGTCATCCTCTCCCACATTTATATCTTCCACATCATCATCATCATCTTCATTATTGTTTCCACCTGGGATCTTTCTTTTCTTGGGACCATGCTCCAGCCTATGAGTATCCAACTCTTTGTCCATAGTCTCCTGTAAATTCTGGTCATTGTTTGCTTTCCTTGCGTTCCTTGCATTCTGCCATCTCTCCAATTCCTTCTCAACATTGCCAAGGTACTGCTCCCTAATCTGTTTCTGGTACTCAGACACTTCCTCTCTTCTTGCATTCTTCCATTCCAGGAATGCCTGCAGATTGAAAAAGGTATACATACATATTACCAAGAAGAAATAAGATATGTTATAAAATACCATAAACCTGAATCTAGTGCGATAGTGAGCAAGCACTCGTAAACCCCAATTTAACAACAATAAATAACATCATTATTTGAGATTTAACAGGTCAATCCTGGTTCGCTGTACATGGTGTTCCAAAATCATGTTTTAAGATGAAGACCAAGAGAAATTGAATGTCTAAATTTGTCAACCTCTTCTTTGCGCTTCTCAAGTGACGTTGGATCTTCATCCAAGGGCTTGTTAGGCAAGTAGTAGATTGGAGGTTCTGCTTTAGTCCTACAAAAATACATGCAACAATCAATCAAAGGTTCAAATAAAAACTTTCACATGTCTATCTAAAATCCTGCCATTAGCAGGAAACATCCAGTCATCAAGTTGAGTCAACACTACACTGCACATGAATAGAAACTTATCTTCGTCTGAGTAAAATGTGAATATGGACACTTTTGGACCAAAATTAAAAACAACCTGCATAGTATACATGATTTGATGTCAGATATAACTAGACCAGATTGGAAGATACTACATGATACTCATGCCTCATTAGTTTACAATTGAATAGGGCAAACCTTATAAAATTGCTTAGTCTTTTATGATGCTCACTCCAGCGAAGAAACAGCAACTCCAATTTCTTTTCTTCTGTCTTAGCAGACACACGAGCCCTAAGGGTCTGATGAGAATAAAGGAAACAATATATTAGTTAGTGAGGATCAACATGAAACTTTGTTGACTATTATGAATAGAAAAATAATAGTAATCATCGAAAGCTAACCAAGTCTCTCCTTCGATTTTCAGCAATCTGCTCACGCTCTTCTTTCCTAAGCCTTTCACTTTCTTCACGTGCCCTTTGCTCCGCCTAGGAAATAATTTCAAGGTATATGAGATTATTCTGAAGGTTCGGATGCTATTATAAGTGAGAGAGAAGACAAAGTGGCAAGAAAAATTCAGTGCTTGACATGTTGCTCAGAGAGCTTGAAATTGTCACAACATAAAATATTGCATTGAAAAATCCCTCATATAATTATATGATGGCACGTTGCACCCCAATCTAGTCACTGATTGACTACTTCGTTAATTTTAGCCTTGGACAACCAAATTGGAACTTAAGTTAATCAATAACTCTGACTACATTTTCAGGTACATATCACAGTCACATGAATGTACGCGTTTCCATTAAAAGAAGTTGTAACAGCCTTTTTTGGGACTTTGGACCACGTAAAACTTGTCCATTCAATTAGCAGGCATTATAATCCCAACCGCTAGTCATCTACGTATCATATACTGTCACTAACCACTAAGATTGATGGCAAATTAGATTAGGCTGGGTGAAAATTTGATATAAGGTCAATAGATTAAGGAGGGAAACTGCAACTGGGTACAATAATCTGAGTTGGCCAACGGCAACATTAATTTCATGCATATGACAGAAATAAAGAGAAACAAATAATAGAAAGCATTATTTAAAATTGACTTACATATGATCAACCTAGATATGCTGCGGTTATCAATGCAAGGGGATGACTTAATAAAAGATAAATATGTATTTCTAAGTCTTATAATAAGACATGAACACACTTAGATGTCCCACTATAAATGCAAGGCAGTGGCTTAATAAAAGATGAAAACATAACAAGACCCAGTTGACAGTATACAGATTCCACAAATTCCACGTATTAGGAACATTCAAAATGAGCATTTATCTAACACAAAAAGATCTAAAAATATTCATTCATCAAAATGTTTCAGTAAGCTTTTTTATAAAATATCAATTCATATTGCTATTAACAAAGGTGATAGTCACAATTTATCCAAAGGTATAGTTCAAAATTATACATAACCTTGTAAACAAGATAGGCTCACTGAATTTTTTTTCAAGGACGTTATTATATTTATAGTCAGTGATGGCATTGGGTACTGCATCTTAACAGGAGAATGGACATGAACTTACTCTTTGCAAGGAATTGGATCTTCGCATGTATGCCTCTGTTCCCGAGAGTTGCATGTCTTCCTTTCTGAATTTCTGAAATAGTTCAGAATAAAGGACATGTAAAATATAGAAATAATAATGTGAACAAATGGAGTTGATGAATAAATCAGAGACACCTGCTTACATAACGGAAAAACACTCGTAAGAACGTTAAAAGTGACACTAAAACAGTGTGAGACAGAAAATTCAAGTTAAAAGCATTTATTGAGAGAAAGCGATAAGTGAGAGAATTTAAATGTGCACTATATATAAACTACAGAGCTGATCTTAGAGATGTCCTAAAACCAAGCAACTAATTTAACATACCTCCAGAGTTCCCAGAAGCTGACCCAACATTCTTTTATTCCTATTAACCAAACTGGGATCCTCATTCTTTGGCAGTACCCTAGGAACATGTTCCGCGGTGGGAATATCAGAAACCTGACATGGACAACCGGCTAAAGTTTTAGATATACAACTTTAGACCAACAATTTTTAGATATACAACCTGACATGGAAGAAAACACATTTCTCTTTACCGCCTTGGAAGTTCTTTGATTGCCATCTCTCTTAGACCATCCACTTTGGTGAGAATTGAAGAGGTTTCTATCACTCTGGACCACTGCACCGGTCCCATTCACACCTTCAACAGCTGAACCCTTCTCCTTTCCATCCTGTCCCGCATCAGCATCTTCAGGCAACTCGCCATCATCCACCTTCATTCGCAAACACACCTTTAGTTAAAAACACATCCTGTATTCCCCTTGTGGAAGAATGATGTACAGGGGGAGGCCCACGACAACAATGAATTTTGAAGCAACAGACCCACCCACTTCTCATATATTCATATATTATCAACAATCGAATATGGGCAAACAAAGCCCCAGAAAAACGAGAGAAAAAAATAACTTAAAAATCAAAAGTACCAAGCATACACAACCAGATTCAAGAAATAAGTAACAACACCTTAACCACAGCGGATGAAAGCCGTCGTTTCGCAGGAGGTTGATCTTCAGAATCATTCCTGTCTCCCTGAACAGTAAATTAAAAGTGCCAACACAATTAAATCTAACACCATGATATTAATCTTTTCAAATATTTGAGAAAGAACCCTAATGAGAGAGTGAAATTCAGAAATACTAACAGAGCGAATGAAGGGTCTTTGGCGAACACCACCATTAGTTCGAAGGGCAGGACCCGCCAAGGCACCTCTGCGGAGGCCACGAGGATCTCGAAGCCTCTCCGTAATCTACAAAAATCAACCAACATTAGAAAGAATCGAACACATTTAAGATATCTGTGTAGAGACAGAAAGAAAACCTCGCGCTGTTTGCGAAGAAGCTCATCGATCTCGTTGCGGAGTACTTCCTCCGTCTTTTCCACCGCCGTGTTCCCCATCGGCGTCAGCACTGCACTCCACGGCTACCACCGTTTATTGCCTTACGAAAACCCTTGCTCTCTAACTCCTACCTTGTTTCCTTACCCACCAGAAAAAACCCTTTTCTATGCTAACCTTTTTTTTTTTCTTTCACTAATTACTTTGTTTTTCTTATTTATATGCTGCTTCCTTTTTTATCTATAGAAACTACGAAAAAACGATGAGAAGAGTTAATTAAAAATGAAAAAGGTATTTTATGGTTAACTTTTTTCGCAAAATAATATTTATTAAAAAGGTTAAACAAAGTATAATTATTGAAAACAATAATAATAATAATAATATTAATATCTAGATATTCATTCTTTTATATCCACATTTCATAATATATCGATTATATCCTTTATAATATAATTATTTATTAAATTTTTAAAAATTAATGATTATTTTTATCTATTTTTTATAAACCTTTTTATCTTTTTTTATTTTTTTTATTCATCAACAAATAATTTTTCTATTTATTTTACTTTATTTTTAGTAAATATAAATTTATTTTATATATTAACTTAATAACATTATTATCACCTACTAACATACTATAATTTATATTTAAAAAATTACACACATGCACAATAGTGTCTGTGTACTAGTTAATAATAATGAAAATTATTTTCAATAATTTATTTATTTGAAATCTATCTTTTAAAAATATATGGGTTTTGAAATTTTATATATTTTTTTAAATTTCATTTACAATTAAAGAAATTTGAAATTATTAATAAAATTAATTAATTTTAGAAATTAATCATATTGCAAATATTTAAATGTAAAAGATTTTGAAATACTAAAAAACAATTCATTCATGATTGATTAATTAATGCAGAAATCTTTGAAAATAATTTATATAACTATTATCCATAGCAAAAGCAATGTTTAAATCATATTTCAATTCATGTTTTAAAATAAAATAATTATTATCTTAAAAATAACACATTTATACTTATCATTTTCTTTTACAAAAACCTTCTCCGTTTGCTCGACATGCATAAACAACTCATCATTTTTCTTTATCAACTTATTTACGATGTTCTTTAGCGTAGTGTTCTCCATCTCCTAACACTTCCTTAATTATTTCTACTGTTTGAATACTTTAGATCATAAGAAATAAGTTATTGATTCACAAAAAAACCAATATAAATAACGATTATTATCTTTTACAGATATGATAGTTTTAATCATCATAAATTATGTGTATGATAATTTTAAAAATTGTCACAATTTGTATCATAAGAAGATATAATGTAACATTTTCAAAACAACCATCAAAACATCCGACATCTATAATGATATTTAAAAAAGATTTTTTTTTATCAACATCTCAAAATATCAATTTTATCATTTAAATATAATAATTTATTAAATTTTAAAAAATTGATCATTGTTTTTACAATTTTTTATAAATTTGGTTATCTCTGTTTATTTTCTTTTTTATTTATTAATGGTTATATGTTTCACTTTATTTTTAATAAATATAATTTTTATTTATATATTAATTTAATAACATTACAATATTATCACCTACTAATATAATATCACACATATTTAAAAGATACAAATACATGTACACAATAACATCTTTATTTACTTATAGATTAAATTAATAAAATACAGTAATATATTAAGAAAAGTCAAAGTTGGCTCCCAATACAAATAAAAAGAGATTATTTAGAAGATTTGGTCCAAATCAATTCAATTTCATGTCTCTATATATATTGTAAATATTTATTTATTTATTTAACCTTTATAAATACAGCTTTTTCTATTGATTTTTAAACAAATTACTCACCATAAATACTAGGATGATTCTTAATATAAATTATGACAGCTAAAATTGATATCATATCGTGGTTAAAAAACAGTTTTAATGTAAATAATAACGTTTCGAAATGCTATTCACATCATATAATAGTGTTTTGAGCTGTCATAATTTAAATATTATACTATTTATAATTATCCACTTTATATTTATTGTTTCATTATTCAATAAAATTAATTTTTATAATGATAAATATTAATATATAAATTTATAAAATACAAAAAATAAATTTATGATGTAAGATAACAAAGTAATTAGATCAATGATTCACTATTACAGCCATATAAATATAAAAAAAAAAAAAACATTTAGAATCATGCCCATAAAGTAATTAAATTCATGATCTTAACCCTAATTCGGTGACAGATATATTTTAAGTTATAACTTGGTACACGAATCACACCAAATCATTTTTTAAATGACATCAGTCTAGGCTGGAACATTCACTTAAATATGTGAGAAATTAATCTGTTTTTAGAATTTTTTTTTTTTTTGGAAAAAACTTTCATTAAAAAACAATTTATTGACCTGACTGTAGTCTTTGGGAAAGTGGGAACCTTCTTAACTCTGGTCTTAAAATGTTAATTTTAAACTTAAGTTTCTATTACAACGGGGTGTTTGTATTTTTATATAATATAAATAGATCAAATGGATTCTGCATGTGAAACACACTTGGAACCTTCATTCACCCAACCCTTAATATTCAAAATTCTATGATGTTTCAATGCACATTCTTACATATCGATCTAGAAACCCCTTTGTTACTTTTTAGCATTATTAAATTCAGTTTAAACAATAATCTGTTAATATTATATCTGTAAGAAGCAAATTAGCCAGACTTATTATTTAATAAATTCAACTTATTCCTTTTAGTGCAAACTGTTTTGTATAGATTTTTCAAAAATTAAAAAAATTAATAAAGTTATTGTTATAGTTTATCAATCTCAAATTTTGTAGTATTTTATATAACACAAAAATAATACATATATACTTAATAAAATAATGAATAAAATTAGAAAAGATGGAAGGAAAAAAGAAATAGTGTGTATACGCGTGTGGAAGAACATCACAGAAGGAACAAAGACTTCACTGTCTCTATTCCAACTCTTGCATTTGCCTCGCAGCTACTCAACTCAACTCATAATTCACCTTCTCTCACTCTCTCTATATAATGTGTGTGTCTGTGTGTTTGCGCCCTAAGTTAGGGCACGCGCAAACACACAAATTACATTACATTATTTCACTTGACAAATGGATAGTGCAACTGGAAGAATTGACGCGGCGATTAAGAGTAGTAGTGATTCGATTTCGGGAAACGGAGAAGGCCGCGTCCATGGATTTGGTTGGGCAGTGGACAGCGCCGTAAGGAGTACGATTGCGTCGAATTCTGAAATATCCTCTGTCCATGGATTCGGTTGGGCAGTGGAGAATGGCATCAAGAGTAGCACTGCGCCAAATTTCGAAACACAGGACACTGTTCATAGTATCCGTTGGGCGGTGGACGATGCAATAAGGAGTAGGGTTGCACCAAATCCCGCTCCTCTCCACGGTTTTTCTTCGGCCGTGGATAATGCCATCAGCAGCAAGGTTGGTGCCGAAACAGCAGCTGAAGCTGAAACTGATTCTGAAGCGGAATTGAAAGAGGCGTGGTATGTGGAGGGGTCATGGCAGAAGGGTGAGATGTTAGGGAAGGGCTCCTTCGGCACAGTCTATGAAGCCATCTCAGAGTTTGTATTCTCTTTTCTCCTCATTTCCTTATCAATTATTCTCTTACCACAAATTTTAAATCATCATTTTTTTTCAAAATTATATAACAAAATATTTATAAATCAATTTATGCCTAAAATAACAATAAACATTTTTTTTTGTCTTTTTCGACGCTTAAGTTCCAAACATGTAAAAATTATTAATAAATAGTTACTTTATTAAAAGAGTATTTTTATTTTCTAAATATAGTATAAATGAATGATCTCTTACTTTTTCTACTAGATAGGATAAGCTTTACGCACTGTTAGTTTCATCCGATTGTACTTTTTAAGTGAATTTGCAAGCACAAATTTCATGCAAAAAGCGTGTTCCTTTTTATGCGATATACAATGAAATAAGAGTGCAAATTTGAGGATTGATGGTTTAATCCATCCACTCAAAACTGAGATAATTTGCTTATATTTCATATAACATTACGGAATCGTTTGAAGGTGAGTGCTGGTTTTACTTCTAAAATTTGGGAAACAATAATAGGATGTGTGTGAATTGAATGCACTAGCGGAAAGAAAGTAGCGTGGACTTTTGAATGCAGCAAAATGGCACTGTGGTGGGTCGTTGGCGACGAAGATGAAGGAGGTGTTGGGGTGTGGTGGGGGAAGAAGATGAAGGAGGTGGTGGGCTGTGGAGGAGGTGGTGGGGGATGAAGCTCGTACATGTGGCAGAGGAATGATGGTGCATTCAAGGGTATATGCACCGGGTCCATTGTGTGTGTGGCACTGGTTACGTAACCGTGCAAAGAGGAGAATGACATTGGTCGTGTGTGTTTTGTTTTGTTTTTTAACATTTTTTTTGTATAATTTTGTTTAAAATTGAATCGTATAACTTTTTTTTAAAATTTAATTGTATACATTTTTTTACATTCATACAAATTTAAATCTTTTTATTTTAAAATTTCATATAATTTTAATATTTTTAATTCGTATTAATTATTTGCAATTATTTTTATAACATCAAATTACAAAATCATTCTCTTTTTCTATCAAGGGTATTTTGATAATTTTTTAATTCTATCTATCTTTACAATTTATCTTATCTATCATATCAATTAAATCTTTATAGAATTTATCTCGAAATCCACTTACTCCATCCTATAAATTCACTAAAAAAAACACACAAATTCATTTATTCATATCACACAAATCCATCTTCACATTTTCCTCCAAATTCATACATTCAAAGAAACACACCCTTAACCTAATTTGGCCCATATAAGGACGAAACCTTACAGTTAGCAGTTAAAAATATTTTTAATTTTCATCCGCGAATTAATATTGCTAAATTCGTGTTTAATTTATGTTAATGTATTTTTGTTTTTTTGTCAGATTTAAATCATACTAACACTTTTTTTAGTGTTTTTCAATTCGTAAAATTAACCGTTAGTTTAAAACTGGCGTGATTGATAAAATAAAGAATTTTATTTAGGAGAACAATATGTATTTTAAATTTAATTAAATATCATATAATATTTTTATTTTATATAAATTTTTAATTTGTTATTAATTATACAAGTAGACCTCACAGAAAGATCGTTACTTTTAAATACTTTTTTCAGTCTTTAAGGCTTTGTTATTATAAGTAGTTTAATATTGACATAACTGACAAAATAAAAACAATTATTGAAACGGTGATTTTTTTTTTTTTCAAATTAACTTAATTAGATTATTTTCAAGTATGCAACTCAATTAAATGTTGTATTTCTTATTATATGTTATTAATATAATAAGTATTTTTTTTTAATTTTCAATGGTTGTGAATGATTTATATTACTTTTAATATTGTTCTTACTTTTCAATACAATAATTTACTTTAAAATATAATATAATTTACTTTTACATTTTAATTCAGTCATTTTTAATAATTGTACTATAATTTATTTTTGTAATATATCTATAATAAAAAATATGTATTAAAAATAAATTAAGTAGGTATTAAAAATACAAAATATTTTTTAGAAAAATACAAAATTTAAGGTTAATATGTTAAAAACAATAAAAATAATTTTCATAATACTTAAAAATAATTTATATGTTATTACCATATTTATATAAAATCATAAATATATTGTTTAATTTAATTAATTATGTACCTAAAAATAATCTAATTATCTTGATTTACTATATTACAATAATTATATCAATTATTATTTTTTATTTTGTTACACATATAGAAGTTTTTGTATAAATGCTATAAACACTGTTTCACTTCTAAATAGTCTTGAAAATACAAATTCATGTTATTTAACAGGTTTACATAGCAATTAAATCAACTATGAAAGGTTAAAATTAAATGTGATTTTTACCGTGAGTGTATTTATTAACGATTTATCCAATTCACTTATATTATGGTTGAAATTTACTATAACACAAAAGCTTTTCTCACCCAATACACCTATATGTATGTATACATCATGTACATGTCTAGAATGTAGAATCATAACATCCAAGAAACATTTTATTCCGCGTACATACATTCCATTGAAAATTAATAACTTGTATCGAAGCATTTTTTAAGATACTATTACTTATCTGTGATTGAGGACATTATCTACGGAGAATCTAGTTATGAAATTCTTCTTCACCCCTAACTGATAAAGACTTTACAAAGGACTCCGATTATTTTTATTTCACACCACTGAACATAGACGATTTAGTTAGTCATCCGTTTCCTTCTGGTTTTGTTTTCAGAGATGGATTCTTTTTTGCTGCAAAGGAGGTGTCTTTGCTGGATGATAGAAGGCATGGCAAACAATGCATTTTCCAACTTCAGCAGGTGAGAGGATTCGGTATATAACTTGTTTTCTCATCAAACCTGTTAATATATTATGTATTCTTTTCTAACTTTTACAGAAGCATTTGATTTGATTATATATGAATATTTTTGGCCTTCCATTCAGGAAATATCTCTTTTGAGTCAGCTCCGGCATGACAACATCGTTCGATATCTAGGCACAGACAAGGTATGTTGCTTTCTAGCTGGCAAGTCTATTATAATTCATGTGTAGGGCAGATTTAATAGTGGGGACGTTAGGCTTGTTTAGTGTGTTTTATCCAAACATGCATCCATACTTATTATTTAACAGTCTCTCTTTGCTCCCCTGAATATGATTATGGTATTTGGGAAAGAATACTCACACTTTTAGGAATGAATAATGTAAATAGTCATTATGTACATTTACCAAGCATTTATTTGGCTGAAATTTTTTGGTTCATTAAGCCTCTTGAACATTGAGGCAAATGTACAGAAGTACATGCTAATTGTTATTTACAAAGATGAATGGTCACGGGTGTCAAACGACATAGCTTTATTTTATAATTAGAAAAAAGGAGGGAATCAGATGCCAAGGGGAGGGGTTAAAGTATTTTTCTGTTTATCAATGCATAGTGCAAGTTCATCAAATGTGTTTGTTTTGATATCTTTGAAGTTGTACGAGTCTGATTGAGTTTAAAACTGCAAACGCATATAAAAGTTGCCCCATGATGTTTTTTCTTTTAGATTGCTAAGTTTTTCTCTTCTTACTAAATCCTTCACCCTTAGCAGTTTTACAGAGTTAATACCACTCTCGTAAAATTTTCATGTTTAAATGATGTAATAGATCGTCCATTAGAGTATATATATATATATATATATATGAATTCCTTCTGAAATATAAGGATGATTTCTTGTACGATTACTTGTACTTTCGTCTGTACATGACTTGCTTTTGTGTCATTGTTTAGGTGATTATCCTGAACTATTTTTTACCTGATTGTATTAAGAGTAATTGCATTTCAACTATTTTCTCTTCTCTTTATTATTATTGGTATTTACATTCCATTATTTCTCAGGATAATGATAAGCTGTATATCTTCCTCGAGATTGTAACAAAAGGATCATTGGCAGTTTTCTATAAAAAGTATCATTTAATGGACTCTCAAGTTTCTGCATATACAAGGCAAATTTTAAGCGGCTTGAAGTATCTTCATGATCTTAATGTGGTTCACAGGTAACATGAGTGAGGTTTATATCTTGATGCAATTCAACTGTTGTAGCCAGTGTAAAAAAATTGCTTACTTGGAAACATTTTGATTTTTTCTTTTGTATCATGAAGATTCTATTGATATCCTCTCTAAACGAGTATGTAAATCACATTCTTAAATTTGGATGCAATGGTAGGAAATAGATGAGAGAGATACTTTTTAATTTACTTGGACTTGCTACATTCTAATTTTTATTTCATTCAAATTACAAGGGACATCAAGTGTGCCAATATACTGGTTGATGCAACCGGGTCCGTCAAGCTTGCAGATTTTGGTTTGGCAAAGGTACTGTAAGCAAAACCCACTTTCTGAAGTCAACATCTTATCGTAGCAAATTCCAGATGTTAACTACTTGCAATTATATTGTTGGTCTTTTTGCTTTGTAGGTTACCAAGTTAAATGATGTTAAATCAATTGGAGGCTCCCTGTACTGGATGGCCCCTGAGGTTTGTCTCTCTCCCTGAATTGGTCGTATAATTTAGTTTAGCATTTATACCAATTGTCCTCACTAGATTCACAATCACCATTTTCAATCATTTGAAGTTTCGTAATGTGCCTATAATGAGTTTGAATTGTTGGATCATAGGTTGTCAACTTGAGGAGTGGTGGATATGGGTTAGCAGCAGATATATGGAGTTTAGGATGCACAGTGTTAGAGATGTTGACTCGTCAACCTCCTTACTCTCATTTGGAACCGGTATGTCTGATACTTTACAATCTTTACTATCGTCTTTTCTTTATCTTCATTTCTATATTCCTAGATTCATTGTCTAACCCTCAAAATACTTTTCATTTGTTACAACCAGAAGCAAGCAGTAGTTCGAATTGGCAGGGGTGAACTTCCACTAGTTCCGGAATCCCTATCCATAAATGCCCGAGATTTCATTCTTAAATGCTTACAACTTAACCCAAACAAACGCCCAACTGCTGCTCATCTACTGGACCATCCATTCGTAATTGCTCAACAACCGGATCATCCATTCACAAAGACATCTTCTGCTGCTCATCTACTGGACCATCCATTCGTAACTGCTCAACAACCGGATCATCCATTCACAGAGAAGACATCTTCCGAACTAAGGTCTAAATTAGGGTTTAAACTAACAACGGCTCAAATCAGATACCTGAACGGAGATCAGATACCTGACGAACTCCAAACCAATAAAGTCTAGACAATTTAGACTGATCAACGCTACTTTTTTTTTTGTTAAATATGTTTTTGGTCTTTCAACTTTATGTGAAAATTGACATTAGTCCCTCTTCGAAACTTTGGTTCAATTTAGTTCCTCAACTTCAATATTGTGTGGATTTAGTTTATTTTCTTAAGTTTATTTGACATTTCAAATGCATTTCATGATATTTTCTTAGCTAATATTGAAGTCAAAATGTGTCAAACGGTATAAATATCTCAAATATTATCATAAAATGCATTTGAAACGTTAAATAAACGTAACAAACTTTGCTTGAAAGAACTAAATTCACGCAGTTCTGAAGTTTTAAGGAATGACTACTTCCAATTTTTACTAAAAAGTTGAGAGATAAAAAACATATAACCCCTTTTTTTGTAATTGTTTGTTTTAAATCAAATATGACAGACCATGATTTCAGGCTTGAAATCTCAATATGTTCCTAGTGCGAATGGCTCTACACACACTCAAGCAGGAAATCTCCTCGTAACATTTTTATCACCCATAACATAAGCATCGTATTTGAGACATTCCTACCAATTGTTCCTTTTCTTATTTCTTATTTTCACGATACAAAAAAATCAAATTACAGCAGTTACTTTTCCGCACGAGGAACTTACAAACTAGTAACATTTATAGATTTTTCAATGGAGGTTGTCAATGTTGGAAAGATTGCCCGAGAAAAGGCAGCAGGTGACACAATCTGACTACCAGAAATCGATAAAACAAGAAATCGCTTGGAAAGAGGTAATGGGTGTGAAAAGACCTATGATATCAAATTGATCAAATGGCTAACATTGATGATTTGCAGCGGTCCATCGTTTTCTCCACACAGAACTTTCTGTACAAAAACAAAAGGGGAAAAAATTACAGAAATTAAATGAAAAACCTTGTTAGATCCTTGACTTTATAAAGACTAGTCGACATATAACTTTCTGTACAAAATTGTCAAATCATTCGTATCACTGATGAAGTCTCATTTTTTTCTCCAAATGTCCCCCTACAGCAATTGAGACAGCAGCTGCTGTTTCTGATAGATCCCTCCTCATCTCTGAAATTTTAGACCCCACATGTTCTTTGAACTTAGAGACTGAATCAACCAACTTAAAGAGTTCACCAGCACGCACTTGAATTTCTTCTTCACTTTGTTTAATCGCTTTCTGCAACTTCAATTGGGAAGTCTTGACGAAAATGGAAGTTCATTAGATAAGGTATCGTCACATAAATCACACACTACATTCAAATTTAAAAATATGTTGTGTTTATACCAAAAACGGCTTGATGTCCCTAGGATCATCTAGAACAACGCACACGAAAGCTAAGTCTCAAAATGAATGTATTAATGGATTCAACATCATGCAAGAGCAGTTCCCCTCTTCACTCAAAGTACTTCCACAAAGACCATCAACACGAACTAAGCATTAAATAATGCCGAAGAAGCTAGAAGATGAACATAGCAACTATTATGCGTTCAAAATACTTACACAAAAACACTCGTTCAGGTGCACGGTATGAATAGGAACTCAAAGAGAAAAGTTCATAGAAACACAACAATACAATGTGAGAAAGAGGATAGCAAATTAGATAAGTATTCATTCAAAAATTTAACATGTATCAAATAATGAAACAGACTTGTCGACGTGGATAGTGAAATTTGTTATAACCCTAGTTCATCGAGACACAACAACAGCAAACACATTCTCCTAAACTTGAAGGATTCTTAGCATCTCAAATTCAATATATTATTAAAATATATAATCACAAAAAGGAAATTACCTTGAGAACCTCTGCTGCCTCTTTTTCCATTATATCCATTTCATGATCTTTTAACTTGACTTCCTCCAACATTTTATTAGCTTCAGCATAACACGCGCTTGTGTATTCCTGTGTTTCCTTCTTTTTCTTGTTTAGTTGAGCTTTCATCTGTTAGATTAATCAACAAGCAACAAGAATGGAGGTGAAACAGAAGTCATCACAATAAAAGTTAACTCGTCAGTTCAATACCCAGTGAAATTTCAACAGAGTGCAACGGAACTATCTAGCTGTGCAAGTTCCAAATTAGTGAAAACACTAATCAATGCAAGGCATGCTAACACTTAAACTTTCTAATATAAGTGTTACGATCCCCGTATATCAAGTTTGTTATTATCTATGTCAAACAAATCATTTATCATATCTAATTCTCAATCCACTATTACATAAGCCAAATGAAAACTAATTACATCAGATACCACGTGACAAACATAGCCATACAACAATACACTTACTTCATCAATGCGCAACTGCACTGCTTCTAGCTGATTTTTTTTGTGTTCAAGCCTCGCAGCATTTTGATCGGACTTCTGCCGAGTAGAGGTGCACTCTTCTCGTTTTTCCATAGAAACCTTTTTTATTTCATCAGCAAAGGATATAAGGGCAGGTTTCAGCATGATTTTGTGATCAATGCCCATTATCTCAGCAGGAGTAGTCCCCTTGCCATTCAACACATACTGAATTCCATTCCCAATCTTCAACCTACAACCACACTCAATCAGTAACATTGACATGACCTAAGAAATCAAGACTCACTGCAATGCAATATTCGTTAGCTAGCATCACACACAATTTCCTTGATAATAAATATAGCATGGCAGTGAATAATGAAAATGGTGGTCAAAATGTAACCTCCTAAGGGCTTGGTTACAGTCCAGAGCGAGAGCTTCTAGGTCGTTGATTTTGTGCGAGATAGTAGTGTCGATCTCCCACATCTTCTCTTCCCACGCATTTCTCGCATGCTCCAGCTCCGCAGTTTCCCTCTCCACAGTCTGTAATTCTCTCTTCATCCTCTCCACGTCCCTCGGATTGATGGTCTGCGTCTCCACGCGCCGCTTCAGCTCCTCGTTCTCCTCGAGGATCTTCTCCCTCTCCGCCTCCTGCGCTTTCAACTGCTTCTCCTTTTCCGCCAAAACATTCTCCGCCTGCTCGATCCGCGAAGACAGCTCATCGATCATCTTGTGGAACTTATTTACGTCGTTCTCCAGAATCGCCTTCTCCTTTTCCAGCGCCTCCTTCGGCGAGGGCGAGGTCCGGAGCCGCTCCAGCTCAGCATTCAGCTCCGCCACGGAGCGCCGCGCCTCGTCGAGGCGTTCCTTGGCCGCGGCAGCCTGGTGTTGGATCTTCTCCTGGATGCTGCGGTCGACTTCCTCGACGGCATCGTCGTCGCCGCGGATGTAGTGCATGTAACTGTTGACAGTGTATTGGTTGATGGCGTTGTGCTGTTTGGGGGAAGAAGCGATGTGGAAGTGAAATTTGGCGATCTGAACTAGCCAGTGAATGAGAGCGAGGAAGCTTGGCCATTGGTGAGGCGCGGCTGGGGAACGGAGAATTGATTTGTTGATTTTGAAAGGGTAATTGAGGCGTTTAAGGAGGAAAGGAAGATCCTCTTCGAGTTTGGAGGAGGGGAAATCGAGGAGGGAGAGGAGGAATTTTAGGGTTTCGAGGATGTCTTTGGCAGAGGGGAAGGTTGTTTTGAAGGTGATTGGGAAATTGTGCGAGGAGAGGAAGGAGTTGATGGTGGAAACCACCGTTTGCTGGAACTGCCGTTCTTTGTAGAAATCGAGAGTGGGACGTCCGCCGACGCCGACGGATGAGGGGCGGCTGCTGACGTCGGAGTCGCGGGAAGGGTACTGGCGGTGGTGGAAGTCGACCGGAGTGGGTGGCGGCGGAATGAAGGAGTCCTTCGGTTGGCGACGCGCGGTAGGTCTCATCCTGAGATTCAAATTTGAATGTGTTAGTAATTCTCACTCTATTATAGGTGCTACATGCCAAGTGTACAGTAATTATTAAATAATTAACTAACTATTTAACTATTCAGAATAAACTTTGGAGAAACAAGCTTTAACAAAAGATTAATTGGAATTTTGAAATAAGTGCGACGAGTGAGATTACGCGCGACAAGTGATGTAGGAAAATATAACCTTAACGCATGTAAGTACGCTAATTATGTTTCATTTTAAATATTAGATTTTATTTATTTATATAAGTATTCGATACAATTTTTTAAATGGGATAAAAAATAACAACAAAAAAGTGAAAGAAAAATAATGCATTTCGTGTTTTTTATTTACATAATAATTGACATAATTTAATGAACAGATAATATTTCAGATTAGTAAATTGTTGAATTTTGGAAAAAAACCGGACAAGTGAAAAAAAATCACAATCCTAATGCACATAATTACGTTATTTATTTTTCATTTAAATTTTAGATTTTATTTATTTATATAAGTACTATATATAATTTTTTAAATGAAATAAAAAAATAACAAACAAAAAAGATAAAGTGAAAAAATAATGCATTGTGTTTTTTATTTACGTAATAATTGGCATAATTCAATGAAACAGATAATATTTCAAATTAGTAAATTGTTGAATATAATGGACAAAAAAAGTCATAGATTACGAAAATAATCCTGTAAAAAATATTTTATCTAATTGAACTAATAAATTTGATGTACTAAATCATTCAACCTAAAATTATCTCATGCGTTTTAAAAGGAAAAATGATTATTTAGTGCATGGACATCTTTGAGACATTATTATTAGTCTGTCTGTTAACATGAAAGTTGAACTAATGCATTATGTTACACTGTTATTACCGTTACACACACTGCAATGCGACTATTATTTAACTGCAGTTCGAGTGATCATTGTAAAAATAGAAATTAGATGAGAACATATAGTTCGAGTGTTAAGTATACAACATTCATTTATCAGAACATATATACAAATTGAACTCCTACACATGGATACAATTCTCCTTTGCTCTTCTCGAGTGTGGAACGACAGAGATGAATGAAGAGATAATGAAGCCTCACTTTGCATGCCCCCTATAAAGAGGCAAGAAAAAATAAATAAAAAATAAAAGTTAAAAAATATAAATGCTGTTGAATTGGTGACTCCGGTTAAATGTTCCTTTTCCTCCAAATTCCGGTGGGAACCCCATAACATACTGGAGATGCCCCTGTCAAGAAAGGAAGAGTGCAAACTTCCCGGGCCTGACCCATGAAAGCTCCAATTTTGCGTCTGTGAGCACAGTTCTTAGGTGACTGGTTCTCGGCCAACTGTAATTTCTTCTGCGGAGCTTTCCTCTTTGCTCTACCCTTGCAGCCCTTCAAGTTCATGGCTTCAAATTCTTCAGACAGTAAGTTGCATTGACAGCATTCCGATGACATATCTGATCTTTCTTTCAACCATGCATCGTACATTGCCTTACCAAATCGATCGATATCCTTGTCTGTCACTTCCCATAGATTGCCAACAATGGCCGGAGAACCAGCCAGCAGATATGACAGGGGAATGCCTTGGGGTGCATATTGACCAGGTAAGGTCAATGAACCACTACTGCACCCCATCAGAAGCGTAGCAGCACATTTATCTAGTTTCTGAATCTCTTGCCTAGGAATGTACTGAGCTCCTGGAAAAACACTTTTAGTTAGTGATATAAATATAGGGAGCCACAGGGAATTACACATATACTAAGTGTTATGAAAAACATGTTACCACTTCCATGCCCAAAATATATGAAAAGGTCATGACTTTCCAGTGCTGAAGCCAATTCTTTGATGGTCGGTCTCGAACCAGCCTTTCCCTGTAAAAAACAAAAGATAAAAGAAAACATATTAAGTAGACTAATAGAAAAAAGAATTAGCAGGGATATAAAAAAATGTGCAATATTTCCTCACTAGTAGTCTCATCAAACTCAAACTCTACATTACCTCCAGGTTTTGGTCTCTAAAATAATTCTCAAACTCAGTCTGAGTGCCACAAAGATCACCATCTGGATTTAATAAATAAAAAGCATCCAGTGGATCTATCAAAGGAAAGGGCACTAAATTCCTTCCTACTTGCTCCTTATTGTCGCTGCCTTTGTGAAGGACAGCAGAAATGCAGCTCACAGAAGGCATGCGATAAACCTCCTGTTTCCGTAGAATGGGCAAGTTTTCCCAAGGAAGCATCTGTTTCAGTAGAGTTGTTGAAGCCAATAGTAAAAATAAACACATCAGACAACAGGTAAAACAAAGAATACATACATAGCTCAGTTTTGAAAACATAAGTTAAAATGACATTTGCTTGCAGCTATTGTTTTTCTTAAAACTGAGCCACAAATTTCGCTTGGCAGATGTGTTAAGGACTGGCAAATAAGAAATTACAGAATTGAGAATAAACAATTTGGTCAAATCTGTTGAAAATATTGCCGCTTCAAATGTCAAACGTAAGCTCATAAATCTCAGTTAATAAAATCTTTAAAGAAATAAAAACAAATATTCAACTATTCACAAGAGTTGAAATAAATTTAAAACCATAGAAGAGTTCTATTAATTTGCTGTACCATCGAACATCAAATAGTTGACCTTAATGCTTAAAATTAATTCATAACTACATAGTAAGCGAGTCAGAAATAATTCACTAACCTGCACCTCATGGTCCAACACAAGAATTATAGGTTCTCTGTTCATAGAGTCATCCACTTCCAGCATATTTAATGCCTCGCTTAACAGCTCAAAAGCAACCTCAGACGACATTCCAAATCCATTGGTGGCATTTAACAATATCCCCTTTTTTGCTTCATCACAATATCCTACTTTAGCAATGTAGCAGTCTTTCTTCGAGCATAGTTGAGAAACCAATGTTTTCCCATCACACACATATTTAGAGCCTCCAAGAATAATTTTAAGAAGGCCCTCGTTAGCATCCAATTTGCATTTAGATCTTAAATCATTCACAAGATTCTCAAGCACCAAGTCATAATTTTTGCAGTTCACCCATTCTCCAAGAAGAAGACATTTCCATGAACCAAACCACGACTCTTCAAGATTCCTAGTGAGATATGACAATAGCACAAGAGATAACATTTAATTTCTTAAAACTTTAAGATTACCACCATCCAAGACAATGATGTCAACGTGAGCAGTGCTATTTTAAAGTTTGAGTTCATTAATAAAGAATGGACAAAGCGTTGCATTGAGCACATACTGTTTCAACTACAGAAAAGATTGCAGAATGTGCAGTGTACATTCCTAAATCAAAGTGAAAGCAAATTAACTTATGAAATCACGATGTAGTGAACACACCTCAGGAATTTATCAAGACGGTGATCAAGGTTCTTTCTCCGCTTCCACCATATCATCCTATTCAGTGTTGTATCTTCAAAAGGAGATATTGTTGACAAGTAGTTTTCTTCTAAAATTGTTTTGAATGCTGGAGCCACATCATCAACAACTGTAAAACCCCATGGACAACGCCATTTTTCACTATGTTCCTCACAGTTCAAAAAGCTGCCCGAACCAGTACTCACATCACCCTCATCTGAAGATGGTGATGAAAAATTTTAAATTACCTTGTTCAGTTAAAATGGATAAGCTTAACACTTATATCAGAGTTGTACAGTGTTTACAGTAGCTAAATACCTTGTAAAATACAATCAAGTGGAAGTAACATTACAACAGGATCGTTCTTAAAGCTCAGTCTTGACACCAGCATCCATGCTTGAACACATGTGGGATAAGGCAACAATTCCTGTAGTAAACTAACATAATCATGCCCAAGCAAACTTATACTGATGATAGTTGCTGATGGGAGACCGGCCAAAAACTTCTTCACATATTCTGCAAGATCTACAGTGGTATCAGGCACGAGCCTGCAACAGGAAGGAACAAAGACATCAAGATCATTGCTTCAAGTTATATGTCAACCAATTCTTTGCTTGCTTTACAGTGCAAAAAGAACAACTGCTACCTGAGTAAGTCAGATGTGCACTCCCTGATGCTAGAAGATCCCGTAACATGTAAACCCTGAAATTGTACTTATATTATTTACATTTAAGGAACTGTGCTTCAAAAGGCACAATACAGCATTGAACAAGCAATAAATCTTATACACGTTTGTGTTGTACTAACAATCAGAATTCATGCAAGTGTGTGAAGTGTGCAGGGATCTGAAATGCATAATTTGTAGGTTCAAATGCACGTTTAGGGTTTAGGATTATCTATGGATGAGCATTGCGTTAAATCTCATTTTCAGAGGCCTGTGATAAAAGAATTCGCTCTTCAAAAACTACTACACTTGTCATGAGGCTTATTTTAAAATGCTATTTACTTGCAGGCTTATTTCAAAAACTACCATGTTGTCAAATGATCCTAAGTTATATAATCTCCGGTCCTTCTAAAGCACAAATAAAGGGATGCCAAAAGGGATTGCAGTGGCTCCTACAAAAAGCATAAGCATTGTTGACCAATAGAAATCACTCTTTAGGATCAATAAATAACAGCACAGATTTCCCAAACATTAGAGAGTTCATTCTGCCGTCTAGGCTTAGTTGAATACCCCAAAAAATGGATGAAAAATGTGAAATCAGAAGGTAGTCCCTTATGGCTTCTCCGTTCACATGGGTAACAGACATGAGTATAAAATAAAAAATGTCATATAGCTACTAATGTACGGCAAAAACTGAATAATAATGAGTGCAAAATTCAGGATTTTCCAATTGCTAAACCAAAAATCAGTGCTTCTATTCAGAAGTCAGTGTTCATAATGCATATATAAAATTCCTTATATTAATAGACAAGATATGCCTACCTTGCATCTCCCAGTTGGATGTGAAAGAAATTGATGAGTAAGATGAGTTCCAATTGAAGCTTGGTGGAAATATGAAGACCAATAATTTTCACCCAAAACTCTGCTAAAAGACAACAGAGAGAATTGTTTGCTGATGGAAGAAACTACACACATCACAGCAAGTAATTTTGACACCTGTCACAGAGTATCATCAGCACACAAAGGTCATAAACCTGCCCAATTGGTGGTAGGAAAGTAACAAAGAGTCAGGATTAAGAAACCCCACACACATTTGCACTCCAGAATATACTGCAACTGCTTTACAGAAAATAAAGCATATCATGATACGTTATATCAAATTTCTAATGTTCTCGAATATTGCATTTACTTAAGTTTCAATTATCAACATGAAAGAGAATAAATAATAAAGTATTGTAAATATGGAATGTGGATTTCAGCTACCACAAATGTAAACATTGTAAAAGGGATGTCAAGAACTTCAAGGGTTTCAACTTTATTTCATGTTTCAAAAACAGTCATGACAAGTAATCTGGAATACTATGAATCTACAACCAAGAAAATGATAGTATTCATGATCATGAAACTGTCCAAATAAACAATAGAGTGAAAATTGTCCCTTAACAATAATAGGAAGATAAAGATGTATGACCTTTTGAAAGATTACAGGACTCTCGCGAGAAAGTACAAAGGCTACCATCAACCAAGAAGCCAGGTCTTCAAACTTTATGGACAACAGATTACAGAAAATGTTCCTGTAAGGCAAAATCAGAGTGTCAGGAGTTAAAAAATAGCCCCTTGCAAGACAATGTTTCAAGAGGAGCACCATGTATAGCAAAACACCAAGCAATGACGTTCAATCAACACTTCCTTAAGAACAGAAGGATCTGGCTGATCAGAATATTAAGAAAATGGAACATTTTCTAATACGATATTCATAGACAAGTTATTAATCAAAGTGTAATTCATTTACTTTCCTTCAACTCTGCATTCTAGTGGAGGATCTCTTTTAGAGAAATCTACGCAATGTCAGACCATTAACAGTGAATAAGCAGCAAAAAGTGGAGTTTAGTTAAGAATGTTCCATGACCACACAACAATTTCAATTGCAGCAAGCTTATAATTAAAATTTCCTTATTGATCGAGAGGGTACTCTTTTTAAGCAAGACATTGATTCTGATTATAAATACATGTGAACAACATGAACATTCAAAGAAAGCACATAAAAAAAGACGTGACATTTGTCAGTTAATCAGTCACAGCTACATCCAGGAAGATAATGATAAAGTACATTTTGGACATGAATATGCACATAAATTTGTTTTCTCATAGAAAAATAGGAAGGTACATGTACGAACCAAACTAATTGGGACAAATACCTTGCAAGCTTGGAATGATAGCTCTTCAAAGAATACCAGCATATGTCATGAACTATTTCTGAGCGTTCAATAGCAAATATATCTCCCGGGATCTCCCTTGCAACCAAATGATTAAAATAATCTAGAGGAATAGATGAAAGCGCATGGTGGAATGGGTTTCTGCTGACAAGAATTGATATGCTTCTAAGAAGAAATTTATGCGTTTCATCAATTTGACCAGGATACGCAAAGCATTTCACTGTAAAGAAACATATTAGGAAATTAAAGAAGCAAACAACTTTATCCAATATAAATACAATGCCCTAAATGTGCAAGCAAGAAAGTGGTAAATTTGGGAAACTGGTAAATTTCAAAGGATGCAAATAAATTTCAGTATGAAAAATTGTCCAAATTTGGGAAAGGATATTCTCTAGAAGTTTACCTTACTAAAAAAAATGCCATGTAAACTACAAGTGTTTTGAAAATAAAATGAGAAGGATCGTATTTAGATGTCAACTGAATGATACTTGAATTTACTCAGCAGCTGAATAAAGCAGAAAATGTGAAAGGGCAATCATACCTACTCGGCTGAGTAGCTTCATTGAAAGTTGCCTCCGGACAAACTCCCACTTAAGATTAATAAAATCATTTAGTAAACAAGATTTTACAACTTCAGATGGAAGACAGTACCAACACCTCATTTTCGAGAGAACACAAGTTGTTGGACACCTTGAATTAAAGGGACAATCTGTCTTGCTCAAAACTGACCCATTTTTACTAAGTACCTCAGATGAATAAGAAACATGATTCTCCTGGAGAGTTTCACGTACTTCTGACTTCCTGTAAATGCTTGTATCTTCACTTTGAGAAGATCGATATCTAGAACGAGTTACCCTAGTGTTGTTCTGAACCACTAAGTGTGGTTCCTTTGGTAAAACCTTTGCAGCATTTTTTGTCTTTCTGGTTTCTCGCCCTGCTTTCATGGATTTATTTATATTTTCACTGGCTTCTTTCATTATAAAACAAGTACAAGTCTTACCAGCAGGACATTTTGTATCCGTTGCAGTTCCATCATTGCCGTCTTCAGGACAGCTAAGAGGATTTTTCCACTCGGAAAGATTTAGTTTATCCAGAGCTGACATATACCAATTTTTTGCAGTCTCTTTAGACATAACCCCGTCACAGGTGCCAAATTTACTTTGACATAAATCTCCAAAATACTCATACAGAGTAACTTCAAGCTTCAATTTACACTTTGAGCAACAAAATGATGTGCTACTTTCCTTTAAAATCTGTTCAGCACTTCGAAGTTCCTCTTCTGCTAAATCCCAATGTGTTTTCTTAATGTATAGTTTTCCTGGTAAAACACACCACAGAAACGGCAAATCAATTTCATACCATCCAATGAATGGAAGCATATCAATCCAATCAGAGAGAAAAAATGCAAAAGTAATTTTTATACCTAAAGAGGAAGAGAAAGCAACTGTAAACAAAGGCAGATTTAGTGAACAGGATATGGCTTTCCCCCACTTAAGATAGGTTTCAGCCTCAGCTCCATCTCCAATCATTTCATGGATGATTCCTACCTGCAAGCACAAACGTTGTTGAAATAAGATGCATTACAGGCCTTGTCTAAACATGTTTAATGTCATATATGAGGACTATGGGATAGAAATCAAACCTGAAGTGTGCTCTCAAGATAACACTGCATAACTTTCCATGCACTAAGATAACTGTCTTTCAAGTCCCATGATATAGAATCAAATAGAAAAATTTCGCTCACAGCTGATAAGTTTAATCCAATATTCTCAACACTATCTATAATATTCTTTGAGGAATCAACTATTACATGGTGCTCTTCATTCTGCATCTGAACATTATGTGCAAACTTTCTTTGGAAGAGTTTAGCAAATAATCTATGAGCTTCTTTTGCAGAGGAAAGAGCCTAATACATTTTCAAAGAAAAAAATAACTGTAAGTTTGGAGAAACAATGTAAGTTTAAAAAAAGGCATATATTTAAAAAAAAAAATACCAAAATTTGTTTCATTGGTAGGTCTTCTGTAAGCACCATACCTCTAACAAGATCTTTCAGAATGCAATGATTAAAATTGGGCAACTTTCCCTCCAAATTAACTTTTTCTTATCTCTAAGTGTGTGTGTGTGTGTGTTGTGTAAAAAACTTGATAACCTCTATATTACATGCGATGTTTTAATCTATGGTACCAACCTTTTATATTCAATTACTACCTAAAATATTCATTTAATTGACAATTGTTCCTATCATATCCTGTCTATTACAAACAACAAATGGAAATAGCATGACTTGTAACGACTGAGGAAACCAAGAGTCCTTTCAAGAAGGAAAGTTTGATTGGAAAAGCAGACAACATATTTCCACAGCCAACAGACAAATATTTCTGAAGTTCAAAAATTGTTATGCTTTGTTTTTAAAGAATTAAGATCTATTTAGACTATAATCATGTAAATGGACATAGTATTCTTTTACATTCTTATATTCATCTCTGTTAGATATTGTTAGATATTGTTAATTACAATATCAAACAATATCTTCTATTTACTCTATTTATTTTCAATTATTCTTTTTAGTTGTACCTCTCTCTATTATAAGTAGATTACTTTATGTGTGATTTATACACAAGGGAGATTAATCTCAAACCCTATTTTCTTTATATTCAACAATCTCCACTTTACCTAGTCTGAATACATCTTCACTATTGATGTACTCAATCAAGTGAACCTTAGGGACACAAGTTATCGCATCTAAGTCCAACCCAATTTAGTTAGAAACATGAACATCAAGAGTTCAAAATCAATTACAAATTCATCACTCTTGTAATCCTTTACACAAACAGTACTACTTAGGACAATCAAGAACATGCTTCAAATATCACTTGTCTTTAGTTTAGAAGTTAAGGGCCTGGTTATCCGTAACATAAGAATTGAAATAAGAACTAATACAACTTACCTCTATTAAGTGTCCATTTGCAACAAGTCTTGGGCACAAATCATAAAAAAGACACCCGGCAAGAAATGTAGAATGACTTGGGACAGGAACCTGGCAGAAGATTAATAGAGTACAGAGTGATGATTTTGGATAAAAGGAAATTGTGATAAGTTCTGTCTTAAAATGAGCTTACATTTGAAATCAGATCAAGAGCTGTTTTTTGAACTTCCTCAACTGTGATGTCTGTTTGAAAAGAGCTCTCATGACTGCATGTATTCCTATGAGAGCTGGCAAATAAGAAAGAAAAATTCTGCTGAAACCCTATCAATGATGATTGATTTCCCTGAAGATAACGTATCCAGAAATTAATATCTGAAAGTTCTCTGAACTCATCCAATGAGTTCAAGATGAACTCCTCACTAACAGGTGAAACACAGAGAGCATGACGTAGATATCTACTTTCCCACATTAACGTCAACCACTTTTCAATTGGAACATTCTTCCATTTAAACATTTTAATCAGCAGTCGATATGCATCATTGAACAGTTCCATGAAACCCTGAAGATATGCCATGAAAATAAGAAACCGTGACTATAAATCTTACACAAAAATTACAGAAACCAAAATGATTAAAGGGAAGCAGACCTTCAATTGTAGTAAATCAACGATGTTATAGAATAGAATCATTAAACTGTCAGATAATGTAGAACAATCTCCCTCTTCTAAGTGATTAAGATGTGATGTACTCAACCATAGATCCAAAGCAGCCTTGACATCTTCAAAGATTTGCTGCTTGGTGTATAAACCAAGATAAGCTTTTTGTCAATAAAAGAAATGTATTAAGGTAGAAAAAGAAAAAAAAAATTATTGCAAAGCATTAGCATAAGAAATTCCCTTTACAACAATAAGAAAATATAAGCAAAAGAAAAGGAAAAAACATTAATGGTGCAAACCAGCCCCATCCCTCAACATAATAAAAGAAACCAAGCTAAGTCTTAATAAGGAAGCTGTTGAATTTAACATCACTAAATGATCATGACATTGTCAATGATAGCTGTCCATCTTAAAGAAAATATGAATACTTTATTGACAGTGAAAGTTATAAGCATATTTTTGGTACCTTCGAATTAGATTCAGCTTCCTGTGTACATATTGCACGCAAGCAATATGTCACACACAATTGATGATGAATGGAATTACTATCAGTACATATGTCACCAGAAATCTCCCTCTGTTGAAGAGAAATTACATCATATTAAAGGCAAGAGAGATTAGATGTTTGAGGGAAAACAGAAGAACCAAAAGGCTTACCATAATAGTTATTGCTTCTGACAGACACTGGATGCATTCCTTGAGACCACTCATGCCCCTAACCCTGATTGCCTTTCCCTTTCTAACTAGAATTTGTGCCATTTGAAAACGACTATCTGGAGTGATATATATGTCTTGCAGAAGAATACCCGTGATTTTCATTTGCATTTTCTGACATATTTCGGAGTATTTAAAACTCATCTCCTCATATGCAGTAAGCTCCTAATCAGGCAATAAGAATAAAAAAAGACAACTGATAAACAGGGCAAATACGCATAAATTTAAACAAATAGCAGCAAAATATGATGAAAATTCTGTATGAAGGAAATATATATATATATATATATATATATATATATATATATATATATATATGTATATACACAGACTGAACCTGCTCCAAGATCATGGCAATATTCCTCTTTGACAATCGCATAGAAGATGATAGTATGCAATACAAGCTGGGAGAATCAATTCTCTCACCCACCTGCGTAGCACGTTTACATTCTATCTGCATACCATTACCAATACCAAAACAATGTGAGACTAAAAAAGTAAAGTTGAACTGAAATGGGAACCTTCCAAATTACTTAACAGTAAATACTTCAAAAATGTTACCTTCACCCACTGCTTTACAACAGGTATTGGAGCTGGAAGCCTCTCAAGCAAATCATTAGCAGCGAACCAGTTTTTAAGGATCTCAATCACCTTTTTGTTTATCTTTACATTGTTGACATCATACATAATATCTAAAAGAAGAGCACTTCTGGTGCAAGCCTCCATTACAAAATCCTTCAAAGTACCTTCTGACAGGTTAGCACAATGATACTTAATACAGAGCCATGAAGCTTTACAGCATAAGTTTAGCACCTTTGAAGCCTGCAGTGATATGTCAGACAGAAACGAAAGTAAAGCACTGAAACCTAAATATTTGTATTTCTTTAATTTTCCAGAGTCAAAATCAATGGTAAGAAAATAGAAATCTCAAATGGCTGCTGGTAATTTTACAGTTTATGCATGTTTCCACATAGATAGAAACACTTTTTCACACATTTTTAATTGCTGCATTTCTATTTCTTGAAACCAATGGAAATTTGAAAATCATTGTGTCCTAGCAAGTAGTTCTTTGATTCAGTTCAAAGTAGAGTGCACCTTTAGCACAAGTAACAGAGTGAGTTGTTTGCTTCATTTCAACCCTAGTGGCCTTGTAAAGTAGGTATGGTAGAGTTAAGAAAATCAAAATACATGAACCCTTAGTAAATATCTTAAGCTTTCAGGGTAAAACAATCATGATGTATCAAATAAGATTCAAGGAATTTATTTATCTATAATTCAGTGGTCTGATTGACAGCTAAAAGCTTCCATCAAGTCATAAAGCTTCTGGTACAATATCTCTTCTACAATTTTGGTTTTCCAAATCTGTGACCAAGAGCACATGAATACATGAATTCCTTGTGGAAACATCTCAAGAAGCAAATATACGTTTGTGATATATTATATCATTAAATGGAATATTTTAACAAAAAAGGGGAATGAAATACCTTTTCTAGTTGCCTGTTTCTGTACAAAACTACAGCAATATTGTAGAGACAAGCAATTACATAATTTATTCCTTCTGTTTCAATCCATTTGCTAGCAATGATCTGCTTAATTAATTGCTTGCTCTCCTGAAACACCAACAAAAAGCTATTTAGCCGTTATAACACAAGATCCAATAATATTCTGACGCTCTGCTGATAGTTTCAGAAATTGAACATCTTATTGTTTAGTTGAAAAACAATTGTAGTAAAAATATGACCATTTCAGGGTAACAAGAAGAACCTCGACTTTAAGATTGGTTCTAATGGAAAGGGTGAAGGCGGCTACAACTACATTAAGCACTGTTTTGTTCCTTTCATCAAATCCATCTCCATTGTTTTTAGGCACGAAGCTGCAGCCAACAAGAAGTGGAAATTAGACATTGACATAGAAAACAATACAGTGTGAAATTATTCCTAACCTGTTAAGATATCTTATTTTCTATAAAATCAAAATAACAAAAAAAGAACTTAGAAACTACTCTTAATTATTAGTATCACAAGAAAATTAGTGTAAAAGAAGAGAAAAGTTCACTGGATATACTATACCTTGTACTAGAAAGTATAAGATGACAAAATGTATGGAATGCATCTTGAACAGTGGACATAATAGTCATATCTGAAGCATCGTCCACTTCAGAAACTAATTGTTTCCTTTCTGAATTAATTGATTTAGCAAGTGGTTGGCATAGAAATTTCAATGCCTCTACATAAACTGACTTGTAAGTCATCGAAGCCTGACTATTGAAACCCGATGGTGTCCACGGGATACCAGCTAGGCATTGATCTTCCACGCTGGACGACATACAATTTCTTTTGCTGCAAATACGCAAGGAACCAAGCAATGATGGTGACTTCTGAAGTATTTTCTTGTTTTCAAGTAAAGTTCCAAGCAAACACCCAAATTCTGCACTGCCAGGTGATGCAAGATCTCCAGTTCTGGACCTTAAATTACAACTAACAAGGAGCAATCCAGCAGCATAAAGCCTCAGTATTGAATTAATGGGTGTCATAACCTGCCCAGCTACTTCAATCAAAGTGGAATACAGAATGTGGAGAATAGCATTGTAATTGAAAAGCATACACAAGAGAAATCTTGGTAGAAGAATACCTGTTTGAAATGTTCTGCTATTTTGTTCAAATACGCTGCAAATGCACAACAAAAACTAGCATTTGCAGTTTGACATTTATTCACACAGTAATAAACAAGTTCAGCAAATTCTGTCCCTGTGTTTCCTTCCTCAACCTGAAAGGATAAATATAATAGATGAATATAGCATGAATAAAGGGCTCCAACAAGAAAATAGCAACTTTATTATTCAGATGGAAAACAAGCTTTTAAAAAAATTTAACCCTATAAATAAAAAAAACAAAAAATAAACAAAAGAAGCCCAGTAAAACATCTAAATATATGTAATATACAAATGATAGAATATCTAGCACCCTGAGTAGAATATGTGGTAATGGGTACCTTGCACTCAAGAACGATGCAATCCAATATGTCCATGATATACAAGGAATTACAATCCCGCAATGCGAACAATGAAGAACACATCCTGTGAGCAATCTGCAATTAACATTTCATGAAGGTGGAGGTAAAAAATTTGTTGATGCATATATCCAAAAGTAGAGGCCTACATTACCTTGTAGACTTGATCTTTGACTGGAGACTTCACATATTCAGTCAATGTCGTACAGCAAAACAACATCACCAATTCCCTATCCGGAAATGGCATCCTCCCCAGTAAATTTAAACTACACTTACCCAGATGAATTACTAACATCCTGTGCAACTTCTCATATGAGTTAGAATCCAATTCCCTGAAACAATAAGTTGTATAAATAGGCAACTCAATAGCTTACTAGTTACAAAATGGTAATTGTGGCAAAAACAAGACTAACCCAAACTAAACTCTATGTTGGAGCATTTTGAAAATTGAAAATAAAATACAACTCAGAATTTAAAGACAGCTGACAGACAAAACAAAGCTTGAGACAAGCACTGGCTTCTTCATGTAAGGTGTCTCCCTGGGATACTTGACATCATATTTGGGCACAACCACAGTTTGGAAGTCACAAGTAAAGAAGAACAGAATAAAAGTAAATGAGAAAGTACAACAAGAGAAACCAAGATAGCTATTCTCTAACTTTCTGGATGTTAAACAGGTACAATTGGGGAACTCTATCGATATTTTCTATGGATAGACAAAGTGCATGAATTGAGCTGAACTATTATAAAACTGAACCAAACTTTAAAAGTGGTTTGAGAGAGCCAAATTTAATTGTATAACGGTTTAAGTGAATTGAACTGGACTATAGCATGGTTTGAGTGAACTAAACTAAATTGAACTACATGAAATTGCTTGAACTATATTAATTGCTATGGATTATTTAGATTATTACCAGTAAACATCCCTTTTTGAAGTACATTTTCAAATATCACAAGTTATAGTTCAATTTAAGCAGACTTATGTAAGAGTAATTAAAATTTTTAAAACTAAATAAAATAATTAAGTTCATTTTTTTATTTTAAACAAATCAATTTTTTTAAAGCAATTCAATTCAATATCAATTTGGTTCAATTCAAATGTTTCTAACAACTATTTACAGGGTTCAGATATGCACACCAGACCACTTTTGCCAGTTAGACAGCTAGCAAAACTGATTACTGAGTGTGACACTGGCTGAGTAAGAAGGAGTCCAAGACATGCTTAATCCAGAGTTCCTGGTGTCAGAGCAAACTAAGAGTCCACGTATTCACAGGTTAAACTATAGCAACCGAAATATACACTATAAAACACACACACAAAAAGAAGCAGAGCAAAAAAATTATAGGCAGCAATGGAAACAATAACAGTGGAACGTACTTGAGCCAAGGAACTACTTCCTCCACCAACTGAAGCACCTTCTTGAAATCGCCATCTTCTTTAGCCAAACCCGCGGATGCACACCTCACGAGGCTCACGGCAATGTCAACTACCAACGAACATAAGTCTTTACTGCCTCCGCCGCCCTTGTCTATTTCAGGGAGAAGCTTGCCCTTCCTCTTCGGCGGTCGAAGCCTCTCAAGAACTCCCAAACCCTCGACTTCGGCTTCGGCGAAGAGTGCGCAGGACTCGAGGCAGTGCATCAAGCGAAGTCTCTGGAATTCGACGGAGAATGGCTTGGAAGCCAACTGAGAAGCGACGGTGTCCAAGCAATCGAGGCAGAGCCTGTAAACGCGGAGCAGTTCGTGTAGCAAAACGGCGTCGTTGGACTTGGAAAGCTCCGGGAGGCGTTTGGGGAGGATGGATAGAGAAGAGTTGAGGAAGGAGAGGAAGCGCTTGGCGAGGGAGCGAATTAGGGTTGGGTCGGGTTTGGATTTCTTTGTTGGTTTGAGATCTGCTATGGGACGGAGGTAATCGGAGACTAGGGCGTGGATGCCGGAGGAATCGGAGGACTGAAGCTTCGAAATGAGAGATGATTCGGACGGAGCAGCCATGGGAAGAGAGTGAAAGAATAGATTCAAGAACCGCAGAGAAGGAGTCTGAGCTAATTTACAAGGCGCCAAAAACACGCTCTTCCTCTTTTATTTCAAACTTCGGAGATGGACGGAGCATCATATATAACGGTCTTTCTTTCTTTTAAGGAAAACATAATATTAAGAGTAATTTTTACGCTATTTTCAAGAGTAATTTTTACGCTATTTTCTGAAAATTTTGTAAACGTTCCATTTTTTATTTTGTATCTTTCATATTTCTCTTTTAGTTGTTTTAGTTTTTATTAGCAACAGTGTTAAATTAATAATCATTAAAGTGGGAAATTCAAACAGAGAACGAAGGTATTTGATTAAAGTTTCAAAAACCCAATTTAAGAAAAAGATTACTCGTAGAAATTGTAAGAAAAAATATGATTAAATATATTTTTGTCTCTCAAGTTTTCCTAAAATTTAGAATTAATCTCTCATCAAAATTTTTATCAATTTAATCCTTATTTTTAGAAATGCGTAAATTTAGTTTTTTTAATCAATTTTTTTAAAGTTTATTTAAAGTTTCAAACGCGTTTATGATAGATGCAAACAATTCAAATACTCTGCGCTTGAAATCCTAGATAAACTTAACAAAATCTGTTTAAAATGACTAAATTCATACATTTCTAAAAATAAATGATTAAATTAATCAAAATTTTCAAAGAGAGACCAATTCCAAATTTCATTAAAACTTGAGAAATAAAAACATATTTAACAAAAAAATAATATTCATTTTAAATTAAGTACATTGTTTTACATATCTTATGTCTATTGTTTTCTATCATTTTACTTTTTTATTTATTTTTATAGTATACCAATAAATTCTAATCGAGATATCTTATTTTTTTGTGTGTTTTATTCATTATTCATTATTTTTTTTTCTAAATAATGTCTTCCCTATTTATTTATTCTCTCGTTCTTTTACCCTATATCTCAATTCAGGTGACGGTTGATAGTTGAAAATGAAAAAGTTTTTAAGACAAAGGAAAAAGGTTTTTCAACACACTTATAAAGGAATAGAACAGTCCCTTTTGATCGAGATTAAATATTTTAGGAAATAATAAAATACTCATCAAAACAAAATGCATTTGGTTTCGGAAATTTGAAAATACTCACGTAAATTCTTTTTGAATTTAGAGTTTAATTTCCAAATTAAGTTTAAAATATCATTTCTTAATTTTTTTAAGAGGAAATTTAAATATTTAAAATATATTAAATATATTTTTTGATTCAAACATTTAAAAGTAAAAAATAAATAAATTTGACTGACAAAAATAAATTGTACACAAATAATGGGCTTACACAGAAAGCCCATTTAAAATACGCAAAGCCCAACCCGAAAAGAGGAGGTAAAATACTGAGTCTATTATATGATACTTCGTCACAAAACCAAAACCCTACAACGAGAAGTTGCACAGCAAAAGGGTTAAGCAAAGAGAAAGAAGAACTTCAAAATGCCGAAGTCGAAGAGAAATAGACAAGGTATGCACTTTTCGTTACTCTCAATCTTTATTCTCTAGTTATAACTCTGATGTTGTTGTTGCTGTTGCGTGTGATCGAAATTGGAAGCGAAAAAGATGGTTTTGTTGACGTATTTGAAAAAACGCAGTTACGCTATCGAAGACGAAGAAGAAGGGAAGGGATCATAAAGAGGCGATAGTGAACGGAATAAAGGAGGCGGCAGAAAAGTACGCGTGCGTATACGTGTTCTCGTTCGAGAACATGAGGAATCAGAAATTCAAGGAGTTTAGGGAACAGTTGAAATCGAGTAGCAGGTTCTTTCTCGGCTCTAACAAGGTAATGCAAGTTGCCTTAGGTCGCTCCGCCGCCGATGAGATCAGTCCCGGCATTCATAAGGTTTCAAAGGTTGCATTCTTACTCCTTTCTTTACAGTTTCAATCCATATTTTATATTTTACTTTTGTCTACTAATTATATGCTTTTTGTCCTTTTAGTTATTGCGGGGAGATGCTGGCATGGTTTTTACGAATTTGTCTAAGGAAGAAGTTGAAAGGTATAAGGAACACTGAAAAGAAAGTGCAATGTATTATCTTTTTATGTTTTCAATGTACGTATCTGTTTTCTTTTCGTTATCTGTTTAGCATTTTAATGTAGTAAGATTAAAAGACTAGGTATGTATAGTAATGAGCAAATTTATGATTGGTGTGTGGGGCATGCCTTTGCGTTCTGTGATTTTCCAACTATGTAGTCATTATAGGTGTCCTGTTTTCTTTCTCACACAGATTTGAGTTTTGTTGGTTCTTTTACAGGCTGTTTAAGGGATTTGAAGAATATGACTTTGCAAGAACAGGAAGCCTTGCCACGGAAAAGGTGTTTAGAGTCTATTTCTTTTGTAACTTCTGACTTTTCCATGCAAAGGCTGTGTGCTGGAAACTCTTCATAGAACATTTATCTTTCATAATCGTTGGATACTCCGTTCAATTCTGATTTACACGTTCAATTCTAATTTCACTTGTAGGTTGATCTCAAAGAGGGACCCTTGGAGCAGTTTACGCATGAGATGGAACCTTTTCTCCGGAAGCAAGGCATGCCTGTTCGATTAAATAAAGGTACTTTATTGCAATGTTTTGTAACTTCGGTATGAAGGCACCTGGCCAGTGGACATGCATCATTGGTTTTTCCAATATTTACAGGAGTTGTGGAGCTTGTTTCCGATTTTGTTGTTTGTGAGGAAGGGAAACCATTGTCACCAGAAGCTTCTCGTATACTGGTTAGTTAATTTTGTACTGTTTCCTGCATCATCCATTGCGCGTGTTGTAACATTTTTGCAGTAGTGGAAAACCTTTTTGATTGGCAACAGCTATCTTTTTCATTTTTCTGCGAGGAGTAACACTGCTATTTTTTTTAGGAAATATTGCGCTCTTGAAATTACTCGTACTCTTTTCCAATTTTTCTCCGTAGTATAGTCAATAACTTGGGTTAGTAGGCATGCATGTCGTGCGCACTTAGATCATTCTTGTCTTGGTTAATTTAACAAGTACTCTGTATTTTTTAAGTGTTGGTAACTGAGTCTATAACGATGGTGTCCCATTATTAGTGCTCTGTAAGATTGCGAAACTGACATGCTGACGTAGCGATTGCTCTTGATTGCAGCGTTTAATGGGAATCAAGATGGCTACATTTCGTCTTCACCTAATTTGCAGGTGGAGTCCCGATGAGTTTGAGCTATACATCGATGGACCGGAAGAATCAGATGTAGAATGATCATAGTATCTCTCTTTTAAACTTAGAAGATTCATGGAGCAATCCTCTTAAAAAAGTTTGAACATTACAGATATGACGCAAATGTGATTTGCAGCTACAGTGTTATAGCGACTATTGGATGATGTACTTTAAGATAAGTTGATTTTTGGGAATGTTTAGGAATTATGTGAACTAGGCTGAGTGGTTAACAGGGAAGTGGCGTTTAGCCGTTATCTGTAACTTTATGAAAAATTCAAATTACTGTGATTCAGTTTTGATCGATTTAGATTTTTGTCTGCTGGTATATAATTTCTATTAATCTTGAAGTTTAGAGTACAAGTATCTGTTAGTTGTGAAAACGGTACTGGTTTGCAAGTTTTCTACAAATTTGTAGAGGATACAATGATGCTTGGAAATGTCAGTGAATTCTCTAATTTAAGTATTAGTTTGATAAATATACCTAGTGTTCCTCAAATGAGATTCAAACTCGCCATCTTATGATAGGCAGGTTATTTTGAGTGATATACTGTTTATGCAGATTTAGATAAAAAGCAAATGACCTTGGTGTCTTTTTAACTGATTTGCGTTAATTTGAGTGTGGGGATTGTGTTTGTTTTAATGAGAGGAGATTAGTTGAGAAAGACGGGTTATTATGTGATTACGGAAGTGTTCTACTTTTTTCGGTTTAGTCATTAGGGCTCTTCTAACTAAATACGAGAAAAATCTAAGTTTAGTCAAATGTATAAAATAGTGTATATAGTGTATAGTACCACATTAATATAGGAATATTTACAGAAGATATTGGAGTTTTAGTACTTGTATACAGACACTAAAACAAAAATAAAGTGGTTCATTATTAATAAATTATTATTAATTTATTAAATAATAATTTAAAGCTAATAATTAAAAAAAAAAGAGTTAAGTAGATGGTAGACATTGACTGGAATATAAACGGTAAGTATTGTTATTATTTATGACTTTTAAATAGTTAATAATAGATGAACTAATAGCAAATAATAACAGAAGATTTTAAAAACAATATTTACTTTGAACTTCATATCTAAACTCTAATAGTGAAATAATGAAAACGAGATTATAGAGTTACACTTCTGCCTCTATTTTTTTTAAGAAAATAAAATTAAAGAAATAATGGATTGATTTGTAATATAATGTTATAGATAAATGTAAATAATTTGTAGTATATTGAGCCGTTAAATTTTGTGTAATTATTTTTTACATGCTTCTCTGTTCTTTTAATTATACACATGATTATTCCAAGAGCCGAAGAGATTTCGAACTCAACGACAACCGTGAGGGCGGAAAAAGCAAAAAGAATTTTGATCATCACCACGAGCAATCACTCGATATACATTAATTCCATACAGAACAAAAGGTATTCTAAAACAAAGAATATCAAGTTGTTCTCTTCCGGTACAAAATGAACAAAATTTTACAACACTTCTTGAGAAGGGTTGTGGCACAAACCTAAGACTTGGAAACCCAGCTGTATAAGCAGTGCAAGTGTGGTTAATAAAAACTGTTAAGAGATCATTCCCTTTTATCCTCCTCTTCTGACTCGTCTTCTTGATCAAGGGATCCATCAGTTCCTACATTCTTCTCTTGCCGAGCTAAGCTTAGTTCAACTTGACCTTCCTGCTTTTCCTTAGTGAGAGACTGAGCTTCTTCGTCATCAGAATCTTCTCCCACTTTCTCCGAATACGCATACCTATACATAGATTCCAGAGAGCAAATCAGACATAAGAAGCCAGCACAACATCACAGCAACATTAGCTTCATATAAATATAAATGAATAATCCGATGAAGCTAGCACAAAGTTCAACTGGTACCAAATGCCCAGATGCATCCCATATTACTGCACTTATGCACCATAATATGCCTAAGTCAATCCAATCCACGATGAATAACAGTTAAGTTTTGTACAGTCTGTGGACAACAAAGGTTTCCTTTCAGGACATCGCAATTTCATCAGAGGAACCATAAATCTCAAATGCTTGTAGCCTAACTGTTGTTGAGATTCATTTAATGAATCGCTTTGACATAGAAATATAACCAATGATAAATATGGGGAAGAAAATGTCATGTTACAACAACAACAACAAAAAAGCCTAATATCACTAGGTATTCACCTTTGAGAACTTTGGGATGGGGCCCAGAGATAGCATATAACACAGAGTAATGCAAATGCTATAACGTCCCAGAATGCAGTGATGATCCAAGCACTCTGCCAGCGCTCATTGAAAGGGTCTGTAGCTTTGAAGTATACCTGTAAAAGAAAAATAGTAGTGTGATTGCAATCCAGATGACAAATTAAAAAGATGGAAGCAATGTGATGTGACAGTAAAATTCCATGATGCAAAAATGCGGTATCTAAACAGTGAAATTCAAATAACGCTTTTTTTTGTAAAATAGAACACCAATTTAAGTTATTCATTACAAGAAGTACATGTTATTTTTGTGCAAGATAAAATAGATTGAGTATAAGCCTCACCTCATATCCTATCCAAGCAACTGAGGAGATCACTGTTATTGCCAATGCATTTGAGAATTTCCTGTATATATCCAACTTAACAGAACTTCGTTTTGCCTGACAAACCACACAAACACAAATCAAACATATTGAGGAAGCAATTCAGAACAAATTCAGAATAGACACATTTAGAGGTATGGTGCCCCAAAATAATAGCAATTTGAGGAAAAGATACCTGTAACTGCTCCAGTGTTCTTGAAAGTGATGTAAAAATCCATAATATCAAAAATGCATCTAAGAAAGCATCAGGAAGAACAAGAAGGAGCCTTGCCCTTCCTGATACATCATTGATGGTCCCCACATATTCAGTAATATTCAGCAACTCCGATGCTAGAAAGTAAGTTATTCCAAGTAAAAGAACCTTTGATGTAAGACCACCAAGTGTGGGTCGCACAACACCGTAACCCATTGAAACAGAGAGAATGAGAAGCCGTGATATTGTTTTTCTTATAGTCCCAACAGTGACAACCCATGTTGTGAGCACAATAGGTCTCATTCCAGTATTGTTGAAATTGACATACTCAAAATACCAGAGAATCATCTCAAACAATCCAAGAGCAATGACGGCTGTGATACAGTGCTGAAGCTGAAGTACATCATCCCAAAATCTCACATACTGAAAAAACCAGACGATGCTAAGACAGACATAAGCCAGTGCCATAAATACATAGAACTTCTTTAACGGGGCCATCCTACCAGGCAAATACCCATCAGGGTTTTTCCATATTGTCTTCCCACTCATTACCATGTCCTTGAGTTTGGGGTCACAAGCTACAAAAAACAAATTATACATTCCAGTCTTTTTTATGGAAACTTTCTGAGAATCTAGACTTGAAATTACAGATTTTCCTTTGAAATTTACATCTAAAACGACTGGCCAATTAATATCTGTTGCAGAAGGCCTCCTAATAATATCTCCTTGCTTACAAACACCCATCTTAGCTAAATCAGGAGTGCAACAGATTGCCCGTTGTCCACCATAAGCAGAGCCACCTATATCATTTCGATCAGCAGCCTCAAAAATTATGATGTGTACTGGCACGGAACCACGCGCCTTGGCTGCAGCTTTGGGTCTCCTAAAGGTTATGTTCTCAAATCTATCCCACAATCAAAAAGTCAGAGTTGTGCGCTCAAAGATTATGCAAGAGATATAAATTATTGAATTTCATATGCATATTCTAAAATTTCAAAAAGAGCAGCATTAACGATACATATTTGTCATGCTTCAAAGTTGGGGTTTCCTCATTGGTGCATATTTTCCCTCCCTGCTTATTAGTTTGTTGGTTAATAAAGATCACAGCAGGAGTTTGAGAAGAGACATAAATTACTAATTTCATATGCATATTCTAAAATTTCAAAGAACAGTATTAAGATACATATTTTCCATGCTCCAATGTTGACGTTTCCTCATTGATGCATATCTTCCCTGCTGATTATTTTGCTGGCTCATAAAGATCACAGCAGTATTTTGAGATCGATATATGAATTATTAATTCCATTTGCCAATTCTAAAATTTCAACGAACAGTATTAGCGATACATATTTTTCATGCTTTAATGTTGGGGTTTCCTCATTGATGTACATCTTCCCTGCTTATTGGTGTGTTGGTTCATAAAGACCATAGCAGTATTGTGAGGAGGAACAGTACGCTATATGCTTCTATAAATGCTCGTAATACTTTAAGAAGAAAATATTAAAGCAAAAAAAATACATTTCACGTCCTCGAAGCTTAAAATCCATTCAATACTTTCTTGACGAGTGCTAACACCATACTTTCTACTATTGTTAAAATTTATTGAAAACTACAAAGTATAAGTAAAACTCATTAAATAAGTGAAACTCTCAAAACTTTGCGATATACAATAAATTTCATCCAATATTAGTGTGTCAGATACTGAATAGCTAGCATTTCTATAGTTTCTGAGGAAGATTTTGCAGGAGCATCTCGAATCATTCTTTGAAGAAACTAATGTAGAAAATCTAACCTAACTAAGAGTTCATATTGAATCTTAGCTGCCGCATTCATAAATAACGAATATATGACTCTAACTTCTAACAGACCAATTAATAAGTCCAGGCTCCGGAGGATGAAAAGGAAAGTAAGACTAGTTTCGCTTAGCTCTCAACTTATCTTTACTCCATTAATTAGTGTAGTTTAGTTTCCCCCCAATTATACGTAAACCATTGAGTACATATTTTCCTCCAAATAGTTAGGAATTCACGAATCCACCCAAATCAGGTACAAGTAGACCACGTATTTCTCTTTAAGTACCTCACAGTCCCAGATTCAGTCAAAATCAAGCATGTGAAGAGTTTTGCCACAAATCGACCAATCTCGCATCTGAAATCGAGAGAAAGAGAGAGAGGGAGAGATTACCGGATGTAAGAACGGCCGTCATGGATGGAACTGCCTTGGGAAGCGGTGGAAGCTTCAGCGACGATAGCTTCGCTGCCACCGGCGAGGAGGTAGGCATTGCCGACTTCTTGGAAAGGTTCATGATCGTAGATGTGGATAGATGCGAAGGTGGTGACTGCGATGGAAGACAGTAATATATATACGAGTGAGGCTGCGAAACACATGGATCTCGATCTTCCTCTCGCAAACGCTGAATCCATGCCGATCCACACTCTCACTCACTCAGATTGGATCGCCGAAAAGAATGCGCAGAGCGAGAGAGAGAGAGAGTAGGAAACATGTCGGTATGATATCGTTGCAACGTCACTCTCCCTGGGAGAGACGAGAGTAGACGCTAGCTTCACGCGCGGATTAACCACGTCATCACTCATATCTCATTCATGATTCCTAATAATAAAACTAAATTAAAGATGTAAAAAAGAATAATTATATATTTATTTAACTGAAAAATATCGAAAATCGAGTGCATAAAAAATGTTAAAAATAACAAAGTTGATTTATTCATGTGATGTAATTTTTTTGATACACTCTTCGTTCTATTCATTTTAATATTATACTTTAATAGTATAAATATATATTATATATTAATTTGATACAGATTTATAGTTTTTTTTTTCTTACCAAAAAAGTAATGGACATTGAAATTTTGATACAGATTTATTTATTAAATTATATTTAAATGCCAATTAATTAGTTAAATTTAAAATGGTATATCATTTTGTTTTTAAGTAACTATGTACAAATAAAAATAAGTAAAACAAGTTATGTATGTGATGAAGGATGTAAGCAATGATACAAGAATGGGTATAGTTTATAAATTTGTGTAATTAAATTTTTGTATATATTATAAACTTATGTAAATAAAACAGTGTAATAAATACTAGCTTAACACAGGTGCTATTGTGCCTGTGTATGCATTTTTTTAATATGCGTGATATTATATTAGTAAATGATAATATTATAATGTTATTAAGTTAATATATAAATTAAAATTATATTTATTAAAAATAAATTGAAATATATCAGAATTTGTTAAATAAAGAAGAACAGAAGAAGCAGAGATATTCGATTCTATACAAAATTTGTTAAAATAACGGTCAATTTTTAAAAATTTAATAAATTATTATATTTAAAAGATAAAATCGATATTTTGAAAAGTGAACCCAAAAAAGGGAATCCCTTTATATATTGTTATAGATATTTATCATATTTAGTTTTAATACTTTCGTATAATAACTTTTATTATACACTCTTTCTTCACCATATCTCTCTTTTATTATCACACCACTAACATTATATTATTCATAATTTTATTATAATATTTATATAATTTGATCTCACCTTAACAATTATCTTAGAATCAAATGGCTTTTGATACTAACTGTTGAATAATCATGAACAATAGGGTTGATGAAGTTAATAGGATACAAAAGAAGTACCGATCATTCTCACAATTCATAAAGAACATTCTGCAAAGCCTTAAACATTCTGCAAGTCCAATAATGAAAGTGCAGAGTTCTGAAATGAAAATCTGAACGAGAGTGTAGATGATTAAGGTTGCGGTTGGTAACGATCGAGGATCTGTCTCAGAAGAACGACGCCAAGTCCTATCTCAGTGCTGGGTATGAATTCGTTGACGTTATCCAACAGTATATCCTCTTCTGTGGACCTCTCGTTTGGTTGCTTTTCACTTCTATACAAACTCAGAAGCTGTTTCTCAAACTCCTCCAATGCTGTCATCTGCCTGTAAACCACCCTTGACCGTTTCCTTGTGGGGATGTTGTTCCCAAAATCTGAATTTTTCACACCGAATCAATATGATCGAAGGAAAACGATTATTTGACTACTAAATTTTGACAACTTTCTCTTATGATCTTAGATGTTATCTTGTAAGTGGTTTTCCATTTTTTCTTTTTTTCATTTTCAATATTCAAAAATCACTTAAAAGATTACACTTTGTAAGAGAATGTTGTCAAAATTTAACAGTGAAAATATTCATGATAAAAATGAGATGAAAAGAGATACCTTGTTCTGATATATAATTGAAATCTGGGTTGGACTCATTGCTGTTTCCATGCTCTGAAAGTTGATCTGAGACCTCAACATTGATATGATTTTCACCATAGTTCTTGTAATGTTTGGGGAGATAATTCTCAAGGTGCCCTTTCAACTTGTATCTTGATCCACAAGCGTTACACAACACAGGTTTCTCTGCTGGTCCGTTTCGCCAAAGTGGTGTAGCTTTTCAAATTATGTGTTGTAAGAAACATTGTACGTGTATTCTTTTTTATAACTTAAATAGTATACATAACTTACATTTAAGCAAATAAAATACTACTAACTTAAATTTATTTTAAAGAAAGTTAAAATATATATGTATATATAATGTTTCTGTTTTGAATTAAAATATAGTAGATCTGACGTACGTTAGTTGTAAGTTACAACATGTGTTTAATTTAGTCAAGTCAAAGTGATGGAGATAATTTATATTTTAGAAATAACATATTTAATTTATTTACACAAAAAAAATAGAAGAAAACCAGATGCAGTTATAATATTTTGTTTTAAGTAATAATAACTTAATGAATAATTAATTATATTATTTATGAATGGAAGAGTAGCATTAATAATTTTTATCAAGCTTCTACATTAAAATACTAATTTTCTCAAATTGATGCTATTGTTTCTAGTTTCTTTTTTATATATATTTTCTTTAAAAAAATAAATTTTTTTAGTGATATTTTTATTTTCTTTTATTTCAATTTTTAATGAAGCAAGTGTATCAGTACACCTGATTTAATCAACAAGGCATAAAAATCTGCATTACATTCATACATGTTTCTTCTATTCTTATAAAGTGGTGCTCATATTTTTTAATAAAAAATAATTTGTGAATGCTAATAAAAATATAAGAACATACATAAAGAGATTACTTACTGTTAATCCTGCAATGCGAACATGGACCTTTCTTCACCATGACTGACTCAGTGCTTTTGTTTCTCAACTAAAACAACACAGAAAATAACTCACTGTGTTAGTAAAATAAGAACAGAATTTTAATACTGAATTTTTTCAGTATTTATATTCAATATTGAAATATAAACATTAAATAACGAACGGAGAAAAGAGCACTGAAATCCATATTTATAATTACATGAATATCTAAATTTTCAGAACATTGTTGTAAGGCTTCTTCTTCAATCTACCAACACAACCTCATGTTCGCTTTGTTTGGTTAACAAATAAGAGATAGAGAGAGGGAACATAAGTATCTCAGAACAAAAAACAAAAATAGAGGAAAGTGTAATAAAAATAAATGTGGAGAGATAAAATAAAAATATTAAAAAAATATAATTGATTATTATTTATATTTCCAAAACATAAAGTAACGCCAAATTTTATCATTAATTACTTTTATAAATATATTCAATTATGTCTTTTTAGGTCACAAGTTTTCCATACTTTTGACGCCTCATAGCAAAAGTTTGCAATAGTCTGTCCCACATGAATTCTATTTATTCTTTTGCTTTTCATTTCCTTTTATATGAAGTAATGGGGTTTTTTAAGCCAACCTCACATTGCTATAAATAGTATTTTTTACCGGTAGTGAGTAAAAAATACTAATTCATTGTTCTCTATGATTATTAGTTCAGTAATTTTTTATTAGTACGTAATTTTTTTATTTCATGTCAACTTTTCAACTTATGAAAATTCTTAAAGATCATTTCTTTGTTTAAAGTACTTTTTATTATTATATCTTGTTAGACTTTTTTATATTAAATGGTGTATTGTATTTAAAGTAATACAAACATCAACTTTATTAATTTGACATTTACGCAGCTATAGATTTTTTCTTAATATTTAATTCCCAAAAGAAAACAAAATGTATAATGTAAACCTCGTGAATCTCGTGCCCACCCACACAAATAATAATAATAATAAGAAACTATTTATATAATAAAAGAAAGAGCAATGGTAAAACAAAAAAACCAAAAACAAAAAACATTTGGTAGAAGGAAAAATGAGTATTGGTTTCATTCATGATACATCATATTTTTTTTAAAGGTTAAATATTTGTAGAGAAATCTCAAGTAGGTCCTCCCATTTTTATTTGACTCAATTGAGTTTCTATTTTAGAAAATTCGTTACAATCATGTCCTTTTCGTTAGTAGTACAGTAACAGTGTTAACTATGTACCATGTGTCAGCACGTGATTTTTTTAATATTATTTTTTTATTTTTTAAAAAAAATATTAAAATTATTGCGTGTCAAACTGACATTGTGTCACATGGCAAAGCGAGTGTGACATGGCAGTGGCACATGTCATTATTGGATGTAAAAAGTCTCAATATAGTCCTGTATTTATTATTTTGTCTCAATTTGGTCCTAATTTTTTTAAAACTAAATTAATTTTATCCCCATACCAAATTTAATTTTCAAATAAATTTTACAATGATATTTTTATTATAATTGAAGTTTTTAACAAAATTAAATTTATTTAAATGTATATTATGCATTGTACTTTACTTAAATATTGTTTCAAATATTTATATATCAATAACTTTTAGCAAATGTTTGTATGTATGTATCTATGTATGTATGTATGTATGTATATATGTATATATGTATGGATGCATGTATGTATGTATGCATGTATGGATGCATGTATGTATGTATGCATGTATGGATGCATGTATGTATGGATGGATGGATGCATGTATGTATGTATGTATGTATGTATGTATGGATGCATGTATGTATGTATGGATGGATGCATGTATGTATGTATGGATGGATGGATGTATGTATGTTTGTATGTATGTATGTATGTATATATGTATGTATGTATGGATGCATGTATGTATGGATGTATGTATGTATGTATGTATAAATGCATGTATGTATGTATGCATGCATGTATGTATGCATGTATGGATGCATGTATGTATGTATGTATGTATGCATGTATGTATGTATGTGTTTATGTATATGTGTTTGTATGTATGTGTGTATGTATGTATGTGTGTATATATGTGTGTATGTATGTATGTATGTACGTATGTAAAGGAGGAATTCACCCGTGGAGGGGCTTGTGTCTGATTAGCTATTTGGTGAGACAATAGTAGGGATGACAAAAACACTCGTTCTCGCGCATATCCGTGCATAAAATCTGCGATGGGTAGTTAGTACCCACATATATTTATTAACCGCGGGTAATGGGTATTTTAATATCCGCTTGTAAACAAGTCGAGAGTTCAAGTGTCGTATTATCCATACCCGTTACCTTCAAAAAAATAAAAATAAAAAATTTATATTGGATTAAATTTAATTTAATTAAAATTAAATTTAAAATTATGTTTATCAGGTTAAATTTAATTTATCTTTTATAATCTTAGTTAAAAAAAATTATAAAATGTTTTTTTAATATTCTCGAGTATGTGTGAGTTAAATAAGATTTTACAAAACAACAATATGATATGAAAAATGAAATAAGACTTCACTGAACAAATAACATAATATAAAAGGGAATGAGATCATAAAGAACTTAAAATTTTGGATGTGATTATAAAATAACATAATACGAAAAAAGATCATAAAGTCAATTAAATTAACCATATTATCGATTGATAAAGAACTTGAAATTTTGGATGTGATTATAAAATGAATAATTATATTATTTTATATTTAAAAGATACATATATGTGCTATAGTTACGCTAATATTTATAAAATGATATACAAAATTTATTTTCCATTAATTTTTATTATTTTGGTGATTGCATGTAGTGCATTAGGCATAGAACCAATTCTGCAAGGGCCCATATGTATTCGGAACAAACTATCATTAGCAAAGTAACAAAATAAAATCACTACAAAGAAAGATATGAAAAATTAAGCTTTTATTTCATACTTTCTACAACTTCTGCATCTATCCTTTCCCGTTGCATATTTATGCAATTGAAATGAATTTATATTTATATAACAAAATAGAATTCCTAACAAATTTATCCGATTTTATATAAGTTATATCAGCATTTAAAAAATATAATTTTCACCTAACTTCAGTAAATACTGAAAGCATGTTGAAAAAAATTTCAAATTTGCTATTAATTTCTCCTTACGGTCTTTCTAAGGACCCTCTAAGTTATACTAATTTTAGTATATCAAAAACACTTTTAATACACTTTAAATTAAAATATCATGTGCTGCGATTCTATGTGCCTAACACTTAGAACCTTCGTTCTCGCAGCCCTATATTCAATATTTAACTTCAATAAAATAATTAGTTAATATACTCGCTAGCTTCAATGCAAAGGCTGCTGCTTCTTATTTTCCTGGAAAAAATGCAATAACTTTCATTAAAAAAATCAATATAAGTTTATCAGCATTTTTTATAATTAACTTTTAAATTAAATTTATTCGATTAATATTACATGCAATAATCGATTTAGAATTCATCATTCAAATATTCTTCATCAATTAAATAAATTTTCAATTTTTTTAAAAACTAATCATATTTAGGACATAGTTTAATAAAACAATTAACCTATCAAGAATGGTATAATTTTGATATAAATGAAATAGTGTAAAGGTTGGCGGTTAGTTTTAACGCACCAACCCGTGTTTTCCAAAGCAACACTTTTTCTGCTCTTGCATTTGCCTCGCAACTACTCAATTCAATTCAACTCATCTCTCTATCTCTCTGTGTTTATATGTGAGTGTGTTTGCGCCATAATTGAGCACAATGTTCTTTCACTTGTTAAATGGATAATGCAATTAGAAGAATCGATGCTGCTATTCAAAGTAGCAGTGATTCAATTTTGGGAAAAGGAGAATACCGCGTCCCTGGATTTGATTCGACAGTGAACAGTGCCATAAGGAGTAGAACTTCGTCAAATTCGAAAATATTTTCTGTCAATGGATTCGGTTGGACAGTGGAGAATGCCATCAAGAGTACCACTGCACCAAATTTTCAAACACACGATAGTGTTCATAGTTTTGGTTGGGCGGTTGAGAATGCAATGAGGAGTGGGGTTGGGCCAAATCCCCCTCCTTTCCACGGTTTCACTTCGGCGGTGGATAAAGCAATTTGCAGCAAAGTTGGTGCCGAAGCCGAAGTTGAAGGCGAAACCGAAGAGTTGCCCAACAGAGAGGGGTACGCGGTGTCATGGCAGAAGGGCTACATGTTAGGGAAGGGCTCCTTCGGCACCGTCTACGAAGCCTTCACAGAGTTTGTATCTTTCTCCTCACTTTCTTACCAATTATTCTGCTTTTATAAGTCAAACACAAATTTAATGTCATCGTTTTTCAAAATTATATCACAAAATATCTGTAAATCAATTTATGCCTAAATTGATAATAAACAGAGTTTTTTTTGCGTTTAAGAAAAGGTAATTGTAAAAAGGTAAAAATGAAGATTATTATTTTTTCTAGTTATTAGTTAGATGTGATTTTATCTGCGACGGATTTAATTATGAAATTCTTCTTCGCTCGTAACTGATAAGACTTTACAAATGAGTCAAATTATTTTTATATCATCCAATTTCGTGTAAGTTGTACATAGACGATTTGGTTAGTCATCCATTTCCTACTGTTTTTGTTTTCAATGATAACACATACATTTTCTTTTCCCCAGTGATGGAAACTTTTTTGCTGTAAAGGAGGTGTCCTTGTTGGATCATAGAAGCCAGGGCAAACAGAGCATTTTCCAACTTCGGCAGGTGAGAGGAGTTGGTCTTCCCATCAAACGTCATAACATACTTTATTTTCTCATCAAACTGTCAACATATTATGTATTTTTTTCTAACCTTTACAGAAGCATTTGATTATATATGAATATTTTTGGCCTTCCATTCAGGAAATATCTCTTTTGAGTCAGTTCCGGCATGACAACATAGTTCAATATCTAGGCACAGACAAGGTATGTTGCGTTCTAGCTTGCAAGTCTATTATAATTCATGCGTTGGGCATATTTAAAAGTGGGTTTGTCTGACTTGTTTAGGGTGTTTTATCCAAACATACATTCATACCTATGATTTAACAGTCTCTCTTTGCTCCCCTGAATATGATTATGATATTTGGGAAATAATAGTTACACTTTTAGGAATGAATAATGTAAAGAATCATTATGTGCTTTTACCAAACATTTATTTGGCTGGAATTTTTGGTTCATTAAGCCTTTTGAACATTGAGGCAAATGTACAGAAGTACATGCTAATTGTTATTTACAAAGATGAATAGTCACGGGTGTCAAATGACATAGCTTTATTTTATAAATAGAAAAAAGAGGGAATCAAATAGATGCCATGGGGAGGGGTTAAAGTATTTTTCTGTTGATCAATGTATAGTGCAAGTTCATCAAATGTGTTTGTTTTGATATCTTTGAAGTTGTACGAGTCTGATTGAGTTTAAAACTGCAAACGCATATAAAAGTTGCCCCATGATGTTTTTTCTTTTAGATTGCTAAGCTTTTCTCTTCTTACTAAATCCTTCACCCTTAGCAGTTTTACAGAGTTAATACCACTCTCGTAATATTTTCATGTTTAAATGATGTAATAGATCGTCCATTAGAGTATATATATATGAATTCCTTCTGAAATATAAGGTTGATTTCTTGTACGATTACTTGTACTTTCGTCTGTACATGACTTGCTTTTGTGTCATTGTTTAGGTGATTATCCTGAACTATTTTTTGCCTGATTGTATTAAGAGTAATTGCATTTCAACTATTTTCTCTTCTCTTTATTATTATTGGTATTTACATTCCATTATTTCTCAGGATAATGATAAACTGTATATCTTCCTCGAGATTGTAACAAAAGGATCATTGGCAGTTCTCTATAAAAAGTATCATTTAATGGACTCTCAAGTTTCTGCATATACAAGGCAAATTTTAAGCGGCTTGAAGTATCTTCATGATCGTAATGTGGTTCACAGGTAACATGAGTGAGGTTTATATCTTGATGCAATTCAACTGTTGTAGCCAGTGTAAAAATTGCTTACTTGGAAACATTTTGATTTTTTCTTTTGTATCATGAAGATTCTATTGATATCCTCTCTAAACGAGTATGTAAATCACATTCTCAAATTTGGATGCAATGGTAGGAAATAGATGAGAGAGATACTTTTTAATTTACGTGAACTTGCTACATTCTAATTTTTATTTCATTCAAATTACAAGGGACATCAAGTGTGCCAATATACTGGTTGATGCAACCGGGTCCGTCAAGCTTGCAGATTTTGGTTTGGCAAAGGTACTGTAAGCAAAACTCACTTTCTGAAGTCAACATCTTTTCATACCAAATTCCAAATTCCAGATGCTAATTGCTTGCAATTGTGTTGTTGGTTCTTTTTGTTTTGTAGGTTACCAAATTAAACGATGTTAAATCAATTGGAGGCTCCCTGAACTGGATGGCCCCTGAGGTTTGTCTCTCTGCCTCTGTCGTATATGTTTGCCATAATTCCTCGAATTGGTTGTATAATTTAGTTTAGCATTTATACCAATTGTCCTCACTAGATTCACAATCACCATTTTCAATCATTTGAAGTTTCGTAATGTGCCTATAATGAGTTTGAATTGTTGGATCGTAGGTTGTTAACTTGAGGAGTGGTGGATATGGGTTAGCAGCAGATATATGGAGCTTAGGATGCACAGTGTTAGAGATGTTGACTCGTCAACCTCCTTACTACCATTTGGAAGAAGTATATCTGATTTTAAAACTCATCTTTTCTTCATCCTCTTTAAAAACTAGACAATGGTGCTAAGTACTTTTGATTTGTTACTGCAGATGCAAGTGATATTTCAAATCGGCGGTGGTGAACCTCCACCTGTTCCGGGATCGCTGTCGATAAATGCCCGAGATTTCATTCTTAAATGCTTACAAGCTGATCCAAACAAACGTCCAACTGTTGCTCAACTATTGGACCATCCATTTGTAAACTTTTGCACCACTGTTAATTATGGAGACCAATTTCAAGTACCACATTGAAGATTAATTTTTACATTGAAGATACGTATTTAGATATATTCTTTCTGTACATATTTTTATAAGAAAATAAAATGAATTTGTCCATCAATTGAAAAACAATTTAACTATATGATATGACACAAATTCTACCCATTAACTTATATGCAAAGTAAATTTTGCTTAAAGAGATTCATTTCCATTTTTCTTATACTTTTTTTTTCCTAAAATTAATTTGTCAGGTTTGGCCTTAATATATATTCTAAAGTTTAAATATATATTTTGTTAAACAGTTAAAAAATATTGTTAAGAGTATAAATGGTTGAAATTTTGAAAAAATAAAAAAAAAGGTTTGATTCATATTAGATTAATGTTGTCAAATTAGAGCTATATCATGTTGATTGTCATGACACATTAGGTTGGCTCGGTCACACAAGTTAACTTAGATCTTAACTTCTTCCTTAAATTGCAAAGAGTAAAATCAAGTAAACACTAATTTAAATAAATTAAAATATTTGAAAATCAATTCTTAATTTCAAATCATTTTAAAACCTTATCATTATAAAAAATATTTAAAAATTTATGAAAAATTTTATTCTAACTAGCTTAAAAGCGGGATTATGGATTAAAAGATGAGCTTATTTAAATTTTCTCTGATCAAAAGTTTTTAAAATCAGTTATTATATTGTTATGAATAAATATTAAAAAAAAATAGTTTGAGATGATGTACAAAATAATAATTTGTTTTAGAGATAGTGTATGAAAGGTTATCTAAATAAAAGGAAAAATCTTTACTGATACCTATCTAATATTATCTTTCATTTGTCTATTTAATCAACCATCTTTTAATTTACTAATTGTTTTATTACTTAAATTATATTTTAATAATTTTAAGAAAATCTTAATGATTAATTGTTAAAACAATGTCACTATATTTTTATTTATTATAAATATTAATTACATACAAAAAACCATTTATAATGTGCAAAATACATATAAAATGATTAGATATAAGGGTAAATTTTGAAAAACAATTGATGCGAAAATACTAATAACTAAAAGTAAAAAGTAATTCAAAATTTTTTATTAATTTTTAATATAAAATAAGTGTTCAGTTCAATTTATATATATATATATATATATATATATATATATATATATATATATATATATATATATATATATATATCAGTAACATATTATAATTAATTTCTTGAATAAACTCTTCTGATGTTTATCTAGGAGTAACCAACTCCTTTTAAGATAATTCAATATATGCTTGTAATTACAATATATAATACGATACTTAATATTTTTAAATACACAATAATTATATTTTTAATTTTTAATTTTAATAATTATTATAAATTTTAATTCAAAAAAGAAGATGAAAAAGATTGATGAAGAAGATAAATTATTATTTTTATAAGTTTGATATTAGTTGATAAAGCTTCTTAAGAATGTATCTAATATTTTGAAATATTATATTTTAATATGATAATTAATATTTTGAAATATATAATATGATAACTAATATTTTGAAATACACAAGAATTATATTTTTAATTTACATAATGGCTTAAATTTTTTAATTTTAGTAATTATTGTAAATTTTAATTCAAAACAAGATAAAAAGATTGATGGAGAAGATAAATTATTATTTTTATAAGGTAGATCTTACTGGATAAAGATTATTGGGAATATATATTATTTTGAAATATTATATTTTAATATGATAATTAATAATTTGAAATGCATAAGAATTATATTTTAAGTTTGTGTTATGATTTATTTATTTATTTATAATTATTATGAATTTTGATTCAAAATAAGATAAGAAAGATTGAGACAGAAAAAAATTATTTTTCTTATAAGAAAAATTATATTTGATAAAATAAATATTCTTGAGAAGTTAGATTTATCTCGAGTCAAACTTACTTTTAGTTGAATTGAAGTGAAACTCACATTAGATCAAATTAAATCCTTATAATATTTAGACAAATAAGTTGAACTTGTATCATGTTGATATTACAACAAGTTGAAATTCAAATAATCTGATGTTAATATATTCATAAATAAGGTTAATCTTAAATTGAATCATATTAAATTAGGTTGATTAGTCGAAAAAGTTAACTTGGATTTTAAACTTCCTCTTAAGTTGCTAATAATAAAATTTAAATAAAAATTAATTTATAATTAATGTAAAATATTTGAAAATTAATTTATAATTTTAAATATTTTATTATGTGAAAGATGTTTAAAAAATAATTAAAATATTTACCGTAAGTGGATTATAGATTATGCAGGCCAATAAAAAAAATTATTTAGATTTCTCCGACTAATAGATTTTTACATAATATTATATTGAAATAGATAAGTATTAAAAATGGTAGTTTGAGATGATATGCAAAATAATAATTTTTTTTAGAGATACTTATCCAAAATACAAGATGAAAAATCTTTGCAATAGTTATCCAATACTATATTTCATTTGCCAGTTTTATATATAGTTAATCATTCACCTTTTTAATTTACTTTTTTAATTAATTAAATTAAATTTTTATAATTTTAAGAAAATATTATTTATTAATTGTTAAAACAATGTTACTATATTTGTATTTATTATAAATATTAATTGCATACAAATAACCATAATGTGCTATGTACATATAAAATGATTTGATATAAGGGTAAATTTTGAAAAAAAAAATGCCAAAATACTAATTACTAAAGGTGAAAAGTAATTCACAATTTTTTTATTAACTTTTAATATAAAATAAATGTTGTGTTCAATTTATTATATATATATATATATATATATATATATATCCATTTAAGCTAATTCAATTTATGGTTATAATTACAATATATAATATTATGATTAATATTTTCAGATACTTAATATTTTGAGATACACAAAAACTATATTTTAAATTTATGTTATAATTTAAATTTTTTAATTTTAATAATTATTATAAATTTTAATTCAAAATAAGATAAAAAGATCGATGAAGAAGATAAATTAATCTTTTTATAGGGAATATCTAACTGGATAAAAGATTTTTACGAAGTTATATAGTATTTTCAAGTTTATATTTTAATATGATAATTAATATTTTGAAATACACAAGAATTATATCTTAAATTCACATTACGATTTAACTTTTTTTTTATAATCTTAATAATTATTATGATATTTTTTTAAAAAAATAAGATGAAAAAAGATTGAGATAGGAGATAAATTAATATTTTTGATAAGAAAGATTCTATTTGATAAAGATAAAGATAAAGATTCTTCAGAAGTTAGCTATATATAATAACATGGTAACTTCAGGAGCTAAACATCCTTTGTATGCAAAGCACTTTTGATCATAGCAGCAAGTATCCTCTCATCATCGTCACTCACTACTCTAACCGTGCGAGTGCTCTTGGTACCGCATCTAACTCTTTCAATTACATGCATTATTGGTTTCTTTAATTAGTCTATGTTGAAAGTCATGCATGGCTAACGAATAAGGCGATTTTAAAGTATATAAGTAAATACAAACTTTACTTTACATTCTGGTTTTGTGAGATTAAGTTAGGCTTACAGTCGGTATTAGAGTCATGTATTAAGTCTCTCTTAACAATATTTGTCGAGATATTGTGCTTCCAAATATTAGGAGGTTTATTGTTTGTTGAACATATCATTTCATCCCCCGTCGGATCATCCATTAATATATAATTTCATTCTCCAAAGTGTTGAAATCTGACATACAAACCTCACTTTACAAACCAATTTTGTGAATTGAGTTAGGCTTAAAAGTCCACCACTTTACCGTCACTGCTGTAATAGGTGCTCTTGCTATATATCTTCTAGATGTGAATGAATGTGCTATTGGTGATTATATTATTTTGATCAGAAAAAGAATTCTATGTGTGCTATAACATTTGCTTTCTGCATTCCACCTGATTGAAAAAAGAGGAACACAGGGATTGTGTAGTTAATCAATTAGAATACGTTGTCTCCCTCTACAAATTGAATCTCAAGTAAAAAGATTCAATTTTATTATAGGATTGGTCGTGGGTTTTTGAAATTTCAGAGATGGGTAATCAGTGAAACCTGTTTTTGACACTGTCACAATTATCCTATAGTTTGTTGAGGTGATTAATATTTATTCTCTGCTGTAACAATTTTCAGGTCCTGTTGAATCATGGCCGGAGATGGTGTTGATACTTTTCCAGATTTGCTAAGTGTGTACAGAACTTCCGTTCCCAAGAACAATAGTATCTCTCAAAACTCTGTTCCAAATATTTGGAGAACTTCAAATATTATTGAGAAGCTGAAGCTGAAGCTGGTAACGAGGGTGACTAACAAAAGCAATTCTATGTCTCCTGAGGACAAAAGCAACACTCCTCAGTCAGTATTGACTCCAACATTGGAGGAAGAGGAGGAGGAGTTAAATTCACCTACTGGAGTTGATGCAACTACATCTGAAAAATCCATAGAAACCTATGGTGAAAACAATGATGACATTGTTGACAACATATCTGATATTAATGATGACATTGTTGACAACATATCTGACATTGTTTCGGAAAGTGACGATGATGATTGTTGTTCTTTAGATGACATTGACTCGGACACTGGGGAGAGAAGCCATGATGATAAGATAGTCAATGAAGATTTGGATGATTTCAATCGTCACTCCGGAGGTGATTTTTCCCTCTCATTCATGATCACATTAATTTTATTTCAGCAACAGTTTTCATTCTTTTACTCCTCTTTAATGTTTCAATTGCATGTTTTGCTGATAGATCTATGTTTCTCAGATAAGCCAAATTTGGAGTTTGAAATGAAATCATACCAAGAGATGGTTGAGAGAGAGATAAAACAAACCGATGATAGTCCTCCGAAGGAAGAACACATCAAATCACAAGTCTCTGCTGATTCTTCATGTGAATCAAGTGAGAAGTTAAATCTGGGACCAGAAGAAAACCATGTTGATAGACAGAACAAGGAGGTAAGGTTATAATGATATTTTTCATATAAATAAGATTCAGTATGCAAAATATGATTACAGTGATCTATATTTTGAATATGATTTAGAAAATCCTTCTATGATTGATCATTTTGATACTATTTTGTAGATGGACGTAGCAGAAAATAGTTTCCAGGACCAAATCCAAGTCATTGAACAAACTGTATCAGCAAAGGGAGACCAGTTTGTGAAATTTGAGGAGAAGGAGAAGGACAAGGAGATTATGCAGTTGGTGTCGGAGAGAGAGAAAATAATGAGAAATCATGAAGAGAAATGGTTGGCTCTGAAGAAGAAACAGTGGCAGGAGCTGGTTGAACTTGAGAAGGAACTAGAGAATGAACTGGCGCAGCTCACGGATAAGTACACTTCTGACATCAATTAAAAAATCACACCTCAAATCATAAGAAAAAGTTGTAAAAATTAGTTGTCTACGTATAATTATCCTTATTTCTAAAAACTAAAAGAGGAAAGTGGCTAAGGTCAAAATCATCTACTCACATTGGACAAGTTTTACTGATATCAGAATTTTGGTCTCATTTTACTCCAAAATGTAGTTTTTGTTCTTATTGTATTTGTAAAGCATTCTTTGCTTACAAGTGTCCTGTTCCTGCACAATTCTCATTCATTGATAATGTAATAATTTTTATGAACAATAAAAGGTTTATTTTGAAGATATATGCACTGTCGATAGTGAAAAAAAAAAAGAAATACGTGCGTGATAAATTTGAGTAGTCGCATAAAGTTTTGTTGACGTAATGGAACTATTATCTTCTTAATTATGAGTTATATACTAAATTCTTTACATTCTTTGAATATATTGATAAAAAACACAAGCATGTTCTCTATATAGCTTCAATGAAATATAAAGAATAAACAATTTTGTTTTCAACCAAAAAGAACAATGAAACTGAAATAAATTTTATTTTATAATTTATTTTAATATTCAATATAACTTTATATTTGTAAATATAACATACAAGTAAAAGCAAATAGCTAACATGATAATACTTTTGAATTATTTGTTATATTGTTTTAAATATAACCTTTTTACTCTTCACATTTCATTATATGTTCTATCTTTTGTATTTTTATAGAGTCTACTTAATAATTTATAAATCATTCATTATCTTTATTACTAAAAAATAATTATTACATTTTTCTACAATATCTATTAAATATTTTATTTAAAATTTAATTTAATTTCTTAATTTTAATTAACTCGAGCTTAATATATTATTTAAAATAATTATATACAATATATTTTGTTAAAAATATATATAAGTAACTTAAATATTTTTTTATCATAAAATTAATTAAATTTTTTATTTAATTTTATAAAATAAAAAAATATATTAAATTTAGTTATATTTTTATAATTTTAATTTTTAAAATCTCGCACGAGTAGAAATGCCAGTAATGAACATTGACATGAAACATAGGTCGTAAGTGTGACGGCCCAGGCCCAACAGAAAAATAAGGTCCATTATTTTACATTTTTAATATCATTAATAATGTTATTTTACATTTTTAACGTCATTGTAATAATATGGCCGATATTTAACAACTATTATTATTTTTAAATTTAATAGATGCTTATACATACAAATGGTTTTTCATAATCTTTTCAAAAGGCATAGTCCAAACTACTGTAAGAAAGAAGAAGTTATCAAAATTAATAATGTTTTGGAGATACTTAATGAGATCTAACTTCACTGTTTTAGAAAAATCTAATTAATTTTAAAACTATATTTTTTTTCTTCAAGAACATCTTTAAAGATTGAGAAATTTGTAAAGAACTTATAAACATGGCCATGTATATATAAAAAAAAAAATTGAAAAAAGAACCTAGGAGGAAGTGAGGTATCTTTGGGAACAGAGGAAAATGGAGAGAAGGAAGCCCAAAGCAGTGTTCATGGCCTTCGGTACCAAAGGCGATGTCTACCCTCTTGCTGTCAGTTTTTCTTCTTCTTCTTTCTAAGTTGTTTTCCACTATTTGTTTCCCAAAGTTTTTTTTTTCTTCTGTTGCTCTGGGTACACATCATAGGGGTAATGCTTACAATTACGAGCTGAAGTGCTGAAATTGTGGTACTGTTTAGTTTAACCTCTTTTCCCTCTTTAACTTTGTGTGTCTGTATAATTAATTGTATTTGATTTCTCATTGAATTGTTTATGAAATGAAATTTCTGACTACAGAGACAATTCTCTTTATCAGCTTGTATATGCACTTATGTGGTTTGACATTACTTATTGCCCATATTCTATTTCATGGTTAGATTGTCTTGAAAAGTCTGCATTGAATTATTGTTGATTGCAGGCCATTGCTGCAGCTTTTGCGTGTGACCAGAACCAATACGATGTCATGTTAATAACTCATTCGGCACACGAGGTTTGCATTTTAAACATCTACCTAAAGTCTAAAAGAGCATTATATTAGTTTTTGAATCACTCTGGGTATCTTTAGTTGACTTTAGTATTGGATGGAACATCCTTTTTAGGAATGAAAGAGTAATGGATTCTTGTGATTGTGATTTTTCTTATTCACCAATCACCGCAATTCTTACTTTGGTAGTTGTGACTGTTTGCTTATGTGTTTTTCGGTAAGTTATCAAGAAAATTTTAAGTAATACAAAGAAACGACTTTTTATTGTTTTGGCACTGATGTTAACATTGTGAATTTCTGCTTCATTTTATTTGCTTTTCTTGCTGTTAATGGCTGACACTTGAGCAAAATGTTTCCTTTCAGAGCTTAAGTATTCCCTTGGCTCAGAAACATGTTCAATTTTGGCCAGTTTCATCGCCTCCAGTTCTTTGTGCTGATCAGACTGATGCTGAAGGTTTGAGCAATCAATTTGGTTCTAATTATAAAATACGAACCCCTATTATAAGGGGAGAAGATAAATTTCTAACGGTTCTTCTATCTTATCAGGGAAAATGGAGTCATCTTTTTTCTTGCAGAAAAAGAAAGTTACAAGAGATCATAGACAAGAATGCTATTCATTAATTGAAAGGATATTTGGAGATGGCCCAAGCTTGGACGGTGATCTTATTATGATAAATTTTTTTGCTTTGGTATTCTAATTCTTAGTTGGAAACTGTATCATAATAAATCCTTTTGAATTTGATCTGGTTTCTGACATAATTGTGGGAGAGGGAATTAATTGAGTTAAAACTTGTTAATATCAATTGATTTATAAAAAATGTTCTTATTGTTCATTACTGCATGGGAAATGTAGAATAAGTTGTATGAAACTACTATTACTGTCCAAAGACATTTAATACCGCTGAAATATAAAGTTGAATCAACTGCATTTTCTAGTAGCAATTTGCTAATTGAGGAGATTTTTGTAATCCTTCAGGAAGGATGGAGCCTTGCTGAAAGCTTTTGTGTCCGTTGCATTGTGGCTGCTCCTTATGTTGTTCCATACAGGTACTTAACAAGTCCATCCCCATCATATATGATATCAAACAGTCTGGAATTTGGATACAGATATGATTTTTTTTGGGTGAGCAATTACAGTTTTGTAAGGGCATCAATGATCAAGAACTCGTAACATTTAGAACTCATATTATTGAAGTTTCATATAACAAAACATATAAATTTTGAAAATTAGAAAATATATCCTGACAGTATTATTTATCTTGGATTATTTATTAGTTTTTCCCGTGAACTTTTATAACTTTTTAGAGTTCTAGAATAGGCACAAAAGAACATTTAAATTTTAGTTAGAGTGCTAGTATAGGCACAAAATATAGAACTGTATTTGGTAGGTTAAGAAAACTGAATCACACGGTTCACATGAAAAACACTCTCACGTTGTAAGTTGCTTGCATTGCATTGATTGGCGTATAAGTTGTTCAATAATATCTTTATTTTTTCACGTAAGTACAAAACTTTTTTCATGAAAAAATACTCTCAAGATAATTGAATATAAAATGTTATATCTAGTTGATGATTGCCTATATAGTTTAGGAAGCTGCAACTGATATTGATCATTCAATCATTGATTTATTGTGCAGTGCACCTTCAACATTTGAAAGACAATTCCAATTAGAACTTCCTCTTTTGTATAGATACCTCATTGATGCTCCTTCTGGTAAGGTATTTCTTAATTTTTTATATTCTAATTTTTCTCAGTTTGGAAAGATTCTGTTTCAAGTTATTTTGTTTATTTTCCTACTTACTAACACGGCACGGAGTTGTAAAGAAAGATAAAAGGTTATAGTCTCTGCTGCTGCAGTTATATTAGGGTCAGGGAGCTTTTTAAACTTTAGGGTTTAGGGAAGGAAAGGGGAAGACAAAGAATTATGGCTAACACTGATGACTAGAATGCTACACCTACACAAATACAATACTCTAATTCCCCTATCTATACTTCTTATTAGGTCAAGACTGGTACAAACCCAAGCCCACTATTAACAATTGTAATATCTTATACGAGAACTAGAACTTATATATTGATTTTGTCATTTTTAAATCATCTTGATGTCCTGTAGGTCTGTTGGAAGGACGTGATTCATTGGATGTGGCCTCTTTTCACAGAAAATTGGGGATCATGGAGAAATGATGTCTTGCATCTTAGTCCATGTCCTTTTACTGTTAGTGTTTTCTATACTTATCTTTTTTCTGCCTTAAAAAAATCATTTCTATGCCTACTAGTTTGTGTTTCAAAAAATGTATATGCTGCCTGAGTTAGGTTGTTATAGGCATGTGCCTTTGCTGAGAAGTATGGGACACCCTCATTTCTTTAGATTCACTCAGGCACCCTTGTTTTTATTATTTCAGGATCCTGTAACAGGCATACCTACTTGGCATGATAGACCGCAATCTCCTCTTGTGATGTAAGTAATGGACTCAAATTGCAAAAGTTGCTCTCAATATATATTTTTTTGATGTAACTCTCTTACAGAACACTCTGGATTAAACTTCATATTGTTGTTCTTTTGGCATTGTTGCTTGAATATTCACTATGTTGTCTGTGTCCTAAGCTGGATACATGTTGCATGGAACTTTGAAATGATGTATTTTAAGTCCCTACCAGTTACTGAGGCTTTTAGGGTTTTCTTTGTATAAAAAATACTTGTATTTCTTTTTATATTTGACTTGTAACAGCTGATTAAATCCCACAAAAGGGCCAGTGATTGTAAATTTACACAATCTTTTTAATTCTTATTCAATGAACAGGTATGGTTTTAGTAAAGAAGTAGTTGAATGTCCTGGTATGTTTGTTCTTCTCTTTAATATAATTATCTCATATCTATCTCCGTGATGTTGGCTGTTTAGAGTTTGAGTTGCTTGCTTTTGTTTTAATCCATTTGTCATTTATTCCTTTTTCTGTTTTCTTTCCATTTGGAGGTTTTATTCTCCTGATATTAAACCATAAAATTGGGATAATGTCATACGACAGTTGTGGTAATGCACTAAGGGATGAAGAGTAGTGCTCCAATTAAACGCTTCTCAAATTATGTTGTCGCATTCGAATGTGCTTTCTGGAATCTCTTATGTTGGAATGAAAATAGAGAAGTTATCTAGACATTGGACTTGTACAGTATCTATCTTGTAAAGTTTTGTTCCAGTCAAGCACTTGGTAAAACATCAAGTAGAAATTTGTTCAGAAATCAAAGCCTGTGTCAACTATGATTTTTTAGTTGGAAAAAAAATGTGATTAATTTGTAATGATAATTTTTCTTTACTTTCGTTTTTTTTTTTAGTAAGAAAGCTTTATGAAGCCATGGTTAGTGGGGTATATCTAAGTATCTTTCACTCTTTTTGAAGTATGAATGATGCCTTAGACATTATGCTTTACTCTTGGACGCTTTTAGCGAAATTTGATTTTCCTTGGAGTATGATTTCTCTACTAAACTTGTCTGTAGATTCTTGGTTTAATCACCTGATTAAATTTAGTGCATTGACAGCATATTGGCCTTCAAAAGTTCTGGTTTGTGGTTTCTGGTTCCTCCCTATTGAATGGCAGTTTACGTGTAAGAAATGCAGAGATATTTCCGTACATGATTCGTCAGGGCATCAATATGCTAAAGATGACTTGTGTGCCAGTCATTTAGAGTTGCAAAACTTTATAAAGACTACACCAATTTTTATTGGACTCAGTTCTATTGGAAGGTACAATTTCCACTTTCCAATTCATGTTAAACCCAAGCCTTCTTTCGAATTAGATTGGTGTTGTTCAACGTGAAGGACTGGTGTTTTAGATTCATCTTTAGTCGTTATTTGTTTATTTTTTACTGATTTTGTATTTACTTGCAGCATGGGTTTCTTAAAAGACCCGTATTCATTCATATGCGTTCTTCAGACTGTCCTAAGCACCACAAATTACAGATTTATTCTATTTACAGCTGGATATGAACCCTTAGAATCAATTGTTCGTGGCATTGCCTCTGAAGCATCATTTGAGCAGAAAAATTGCAGTGAAGATTGTGTTTCTCTTTGTAATGGGCGACTCTTGTGTTTTTTTGGGTGAGTTTTCCTTGGTTATTTTACTACGAAAAAAATTTGAGGGGCTCCCTTTTCAATAGAATAACTTGGATTCGGCACTCAATATTTTAGATTTAATTAAATTTGGATTTCTGATATAGTTTAGTGTCACTTAAAGTTGAGAGTATGTTTTCTTACCTTCTTATCTCCTCTGATATTAAAAGAAGTTAATGTACCCTTTCCAATTTCTTTTTTTTAAATGGAAGAAAAATTGTAGAAGAGTGACATGTTTCTTATATAATGTAAATAGTTCCTTACCATACGGTTGGCTTTTCCCAAAGTGTGCTGCTGTAATTCACCACGGAGGCAGGTAGAATAATTTGTATTCTGATCCCCACCTGTTTTGGTATTATCACTAAATTGAAGCATTCAAGAGACATGCTGACTAATATATATTTTTTTGCATGGAATATAATTAGTGGAACTACTGCTGCTGCATTACAGGCAGGCACACCGCAGGTTGGCACTTTATTCCTAGCTAGATCAAACCATAACAAGATTTATGACAACATTATAGACACCATAAAAGCCATTGTTAAAACCATGCTAGGTTAAACCCAACTCAACAAAACTCTCTTGAAGCTGATGCATATAATGGTCGTTTATTATCAGATATGAAGTTGATATGGTGGAACAAACTTGCAGGTAGTATGCCCTTTCATGCTAGATCAGTTTTATTGGGCGGAGAGAATGCATTGGCTTGGCGTTTCACCTGAACCACTCAGCAGAAATCATTTGCTTCCTGATAAAAATGATGAAACAAGTATTCAGGAAGCTGCGCGTCTACTATCAATGGCAATCCATGATGCATTATCACCATCAGTCAAAGCACGGGCTGCAGAAGTCGCTGAAAGAATAGTGCTTGAGGTAACAACTAATCTTAAAGTAGGCGATTTTACATATATATTTTTTGTCTGGTACACTATTTAGAACTAGGTTTTCATGAGTAAATGAGATGTATTGCCATGTATTATATGACTTTTAACCTGTTTAGTAATCACAAGTCTTTCCTGGTTTGATTTGTACTCCGTTATGTCAGATTATGAAAATTTCTTAGTTTACTGGTTAGAACCTCTTATGAATATTTTTTAGATTTGATCTGAAAACCTTAAGCTTGTGGTTCCAAAACTAAACATTTTGTTATGCATGTATACATTACATGATCCTTCTACTTCCAGGACGGCGTAGCAGAGGCAATTAAGCATCTCAAGGAAGAGCTGGGTTTGAATTGAGATATTGAGTGCGACTGAGATGTTCCAAGATTCACCCTCTTCATGAGTAGTTCAATTTCATGGTTTTTTGTTACCAATTCATCTTAGGATTTGTCAGCATTGAATATGTTAGACTTTATGAAGGGAAGCATACTTATTGGTAGATAATAGTTTATCTAGTAAGTTATCTAAATGCATAATTTCTCTTCACTGATAGTTAATCTAAATATAAAGATAAGAGTGTGATGGAAAATATAATGATTCAACTTTGATGAGAAGTAGTATAAAAGATAAGAGTTTACTTGAAAAGATAATATTTTATGATATGATGACCATTTAAAACTCAATGTAACTAAACACTCATTTCCCCCTTAAACAATAAATTTAAGGGTATATATCGAGTGTATCTTAACATGTAAGTGAAAATATTTAAAGAGTAATATATTATATTTTTTTAATTATATTAATCCTTACCTTATATTTTATGCATAAAGGTAAATACATTTTTTATCTAAGAAAAAGAAAGTTGTTTAATTAGTGAATCAAAAGGGTTAAGAGAAATGTTTTGCAAGAGGATTTCAAATTAATTAGATAAAGTTTAAACTTTACGTGTTTACGTGTTTTTGGTGTTCTCTGATGAAAATGAAACTCCTTTTGAATAATCCACGTAATAAAATTCCACATGCTATGAAATATAATTTCAGTTTTTGTTCAAGAACACTAAGAAGTTCGTAAAATATTGTGTTTAAGTTTTATTTTCTTAAATTATTGTTTTTTTATACAAATTTTAGGAGGAGAAAATAGCGTGGCGTTCAATGTAGCGGGGAAATTATGCGAGTGGAGTAGCATTAACATTTTGTTGGATAATTAGTTATTTCGATAGTAATTATATTAATCCATATATAATATTAATTCTGAATTATATATTTTGAATATATTTTTATTTTATATTATCTCGAATATAAAAAAATTATTTTCTAAATTATATATTCTTCTGCAGTATAAAATTTATACCCCAAATCATACGATTCAAAAATAAGAATTTATGGAGGTGTGAAAAGAAAATTTATGGCATGAATCTCTACATCGTGGATATGGAGTTCTCCTCATATCCTTTGGCAGATTCCTTTTAAGAAATGAAGAATTGGTAATTATAAATGTATAAACCAAAAATATGGAGTTCTCATAATACACTTGTTTTTTAGATAAACGCACTTGTTAAAGATTTGAAAACAATTTTTTTTTTTTAATTAAAGAACCTATTTTTAAATATCCGAGAGTTAAAAAGAAATAGAAAAAGTAATATTATAAATGAAAAGTAACGTACGTTTAAATATTACAATGTATTATATTTCATTAATTATTTTTTTAGTTCATTAATAACAGTTACAATTTGTTATTTTATTTACTGTTTTGACATTATTTGACACCTTGGTTGAATTGATAACTCTTAGTAACTCAACGTCGACTACATCCTAAGCAACTAACGAAACAATTTAATTTTAATTTATAATATCACAAGTTTAAATTTTATTTCAAACGTTTATTAAATAAATAGTTTAAGTAAAAAACTGCATTTAAGGACATTATTTACAATTTAAAACATATTTTTTCTTATTATTAATAAATCAATAGACATTCTTAAACTAGGAATATTAATTAAAAGATTATAGAAGATATTAATTATAAAAATAAATTAGCAGTTAATACACTATTATTTATCACAGTAATGTTAATGAAAATAAATATTGTATAATCGTAAGTTCATGAATTGTAAACATTTATACCTTTAACTGTTTATTTTCCATTCACATTTAAAAATAAACAATTATTTAGGGTGTAGGAGGATGAAATCCTGGGCTATAAAAGCTTTTCCTTGGGTTCGTATTTGAATCATATTTGAGTTGGCGAGAAAAAAAAAATGGCAGAGGGAAGAAGCATGAGTGCAATAGTTGTTGTATCGTTGTGCATGTTGGTGCTTTGCTCTGACATGGCTCATGCAGCCCTCTTTGTGGTTGGAGGTAGAGATGGTTGGACTACAACCGTGTCTTCTTGGACCGCACAGGTTTATAAGGCTGGTGATAAATTATGTGAGTATCTAGTTTTTACATGTTTTAGATTCGAACAATGATATTTTGACTCTTACAATTTGATTCACATTAGTCACATCATGAAATATAAAATGTGAGTCAAATTGTGAGAGTCAAAATATGATTTACCTCTAGATTGTATATAATCTTTTTACGGTAAAAATTCAGATCGACTAGATATAAAACTAGTTTAATATATGTAAATTTCATCTTACAAATCGATTTTGTAGAATTGAATTAAACTTAAAGTCTACTTCTTAACAAACGCAGTGTTTTACTACGATCCGAAGAAACACAACGTGGTGGTAGTGGACCAGGGAGGATACAACTCGTGCACTGCTCCGGCAGGAGCAAAAACGTATAATACAGGACATGATTATATTCAGCTACAGAAAGGATCAAGCTACTTCATTTCCTCTATTCCTGGTGATTGTCAAGCTGGGACGAAAGTTTCAGTTACTGTTCAATAACCTTCTGTATAAATAAAGCTTTCGAAGTTCTTCAATAAAGATATTTTCGTTCACGATATATAAATGAGAAAGATTTATATTTACTCTACTTTTTTTTCCTTCTTCTACTGTTGTTCTTTGAACTCTTGGTTACGTGAATTTAGTTTATTTCTGGAAGCAAAAAATAAAAGAAATAATCAAAATATTAAAACTGGAATTTCATCTTCTAGTACTATTTCACCGTTAGGTTAATGAGTTTCTTCGTACTATACAAATAAAAGTTACAACATTTATACCTCATATATACTCATATATAAAGTTATTGAAGAATTTTATCCTACAAGTTAATATTCTTAGAAAATTTTATACGACACGTTATACTTCTTCAATTCGTCTAACACTTTGAACATTTCACATTTCTTTAGTATTTTGATAAACAAAAACACAATGTCAAGAGAAATAAATGAGGAGATAATGTTTTTAGCTTTGTCTCCTCTCTAATTCAAAAAGTAAAATATTTAGGTACTTGTATGTTTTCAACAATTTTTACCGGCACAAAAGGAACATTTAACTACTACATTTCGAATATTTGTATCAATTGATTCAATAAAAAAAAATATTTTACATAAAGATGTACAAAATTTCACATTAGAATAAAAAATGTAAACATATATCCCTTAATGTGGGATGAATTATAAAAAAAAATTAAGATCCTAATAAAATGTTATGCCATCATATCACCCCATTCTTCAAATAAACCTTTTTAATAGATTTGTTGAGTAAAATATTAGATCGTTTTCGAAGATAAGTAGTAAAGAGAGAAGAAAGGATTTCCTAAATATACATTTTTTTTCTCTCAAATAAATCAAATAAAGTGAATTTTTATTTAAAACAGTTTAGAAACAAAGTAATTATTTATTTAAAACATTATTTTATTATTTTATTTCTAATTAAATTTGGAGATTTACTGAAAATTATATAATTGATTATTTCACAGTCTAATTAGTTTTTTCTAATCTTATAGTTTTAAATAATTAATTATTATTTAATATAATTAAATCTTTCACTATACTAATCCATCTCATAGCATGGCATGGCATGATTGTGTTAGTTGTCCGAACACAATGCATCACAAAATAATTAGTTATAATTAACCTACTGTATAGTTACATTCTGAATCACTGTTAAAAAGCTTTTAAATTGATTAACTTTTGTCAAAGATATGACTGATTTCATAATAAATAAATAAATACAAACTTATCAAACTAATACATTAATACACAACACACAATATTCCCACATAAAAGCAAACACAATGTAATTGTTTAAATACATTATCAAAAAATATTATTTTAAAATAAGTATTTTAAGAGTTTTGATCAACAAATAATAATACATATAGTTATTGTGCATAAATAATACTTCAGCAATACAACAACATGAAAAAAAAAAATATTATCTAAATTTTATCTTTTATTTATTTTAAAACTAACCGTTATTTTAATATTTCAATTGAATTATACAAATTGGATTGACTAGAAAAGAAGGCAATTAGTGAGCAAATGACGATTTTATACTTAAACTCAAAGTTCGAGACATTAATCATCGATCATTATTTATCATTATATAAGAGAAACTCACAAGATATTCTCTCTAATCATACTTACAATATTATAATTTTAAATTATAATTTTAAATTATAATTTTGTACAAAATAGTATATAATAATTTTTTTAATATTTGAAGTGTATTTCCTATATAGTATGCGTGTTTAGAACAATAAATTCTAATTATAAGTCAACCAGGTAATGGTGAAAAAAATGTATTTTTACTATGTTTCTAGAAGAAGAGAATGTTTTTATTGGTGTCCTCTAAAAGAGATTTTAGTTTTTATTTTAATTTGAATGGTTTATATGAAATAAGTGAAATTTAATAAAGTGACGAGAAAGTGATGAATTTTTAAATATCGACACTTATATAAATCATTCACAATCCTAAACATAATCTTAGCTT
>Ga0214544_1000051_pt1 | contig 134645 bp, 137 predicted proteins | sample CNSS3metaG_FD_160074 | JGI IMG/M metagenome (GOLD analysis project Ga0214544, IMG submission 160074) | Root nodule microbial communities from cowpea collected in UCLA plant growth center, Los Angeles, California, USA - CNSS3 | ecosystem: Host-associated > Plants > Roots > Nodule | place: USA...
GCAGTCCTACGTTCCGCCGGAAGAGAAGGACGACAAGGCTCTGCACGCAGCCTACGACTTCCTCCACGGCGTTACGGCAAATGCCGTCGCGGCCAAGCCAGCGACGAAGTCTGCAGTGCCGAACTAGATCTCACGAAGTTCCGGATCGTCTTTCGCCCGGGAGCGGATGACCGCTTCCGGGCGATTTCGTTTGCAGCTCCGTTTCGGCCTAACCGACCTCGCGGCGGCGGCTCTCGCTGCCTTCGCGCCGGGCGCGCCGGCTGCGGTGCAGCGCGAACAACTCCAGCATCTTGTCGGCCGGCTTGGCAGCGCTGAACAGATAGCCCTGCATCTCGGAGCAGCCGAGCGTGCGCAGCAGGCGCTGCTGCTCCTCGGTCTCGACACCCTCGGCCGTCGTGGTCATGCGACGGGCGGCCGCCAGGTTGACGACGGCCTGAACGATGCTGGCGGAGCCGTCGGGACGGGCGATGTCCTCGACGAAGCAGCGGTCGATCTTGATCTTGTCGAACGGGAAGCGGTGCAGATAGCTCAGCGACGAGTAGCCGGTGCCGAAATCGTCGAGCGCGATGCGCACGCCGATGGCACGAAGCTGGTGCAGGATCGCAAGCGCGGCATCGTCGTCGCGGATCAGGACCGCCTCGGTGATCTCGAGCTCGAGTCGGCTCGCCGGCAGGTTCGACGTGGCGAGCGCCGCCATGATCTTCACCGCCAGCGTGCCGCTCTTGAACTGCACCGGCGAGACGTTGACGGCGAGACGGATGTCGTCGGGCCAGCTTGCCGCGTCCCGGCACGCGGTCGCCAGCACCCATTCGCCGATCTCGTTGATCAGGCCGGTGTCCTCGGCGATCGGGATGAAATCGGCGGGAGAGACCCAGCCGCGCTCGGGATGGCGCCAGCGCACCAAAGCCTCGCAGCCGGTGATGCGGTCGTCTTTCAGGCCGAGGCAGGGCTGGTAATACACCTCGAGCCCGCCTTCGCGGCCGCCTTGCGCGATGGCGTGGCGCAGGTCGCCCTCGAGCTGGCGGCGTTCGCGGACCTTGGCGTCCATGTCCGGCTCGAAGAAGCGGTAGGTGTGGCGTCCGGAGGACTTGGCCGCGTACATTGCCATGTCCGCGTTCTTCAGAATCTGGTCGAGCGCCGTGCCGTGTTCCGGCGCGAGCGCGATGCCGATGCTGGCGTCGCTGGTGAGATGATGGCCCATGCAGTCGATCGGCGTGCGGATGGTTTCGAAGACGCGCGCGACGAGCTCGTTGACCTGATCCAACGACGTCACCGCGCCTTGCACGATGGCGAATTCGTCGCCGCCAAGGCGCGCCACGAAGTCTGCCGGGCCGGCACAGCGGCGGAGGTTCGTCGCGATCGATTTCAACAGCTCGTCGCCGACGAGATGGCCGAACGCGTCGTTGACGCCCTTGAACTCGTCGATGTCGATGTAATGCACCGCGGTCTGCTCGCCGTCGCGGGCCGCGGCCAGCTCCTGCCGCAGATGCTCGTGAAACATGGCGCGGTTGGGCAGGTCAGTCAGTGCGTCGTAATGGGCGAGATGGGTGATGCGCTCCTCGATGCGCCGGCGCTCCGTGATGTCCTCGTGGGTCGCCACCCAGCCGCCATCCGCGAGCGGCTCGTTGAGGATGTGGATCGAACGGCCGTCGGCGGTATCGACCACCATGGAGTTGCGGAGATGGATGTCCTTCAGGACGCGCGCGACGTAGGCATCGACGTCGCCGGTAAACGAGCCGGTCGTCTTGCGATGGGCGATGATGTCGCGAAAGCTGCAGCCGGGCTTCACGATCTCGGCCGACAAGCCGTACATCTCGATGTAGCGCTGGTTGCAGACCACGAGCCGCTGCCCGGCGTCGAACAGCAACAGACCCTGCGTCATGTTGTTGACGGCGCGGTCGAGCCGCTGCTTCTCCAGCGTCAGCTGTTCGCGCGAAAGGCGGTGCTGCTCCAGCAGCTTGCGCACGACGGCGATCAGCACGCCTGCGATCGCGAGCGCGGAAGAGGCTGCGATCGAGATCAGAATGCCGATCTGCTCGCGCCAGTCCGCCAGGGCCGCTGCGCGCGTCGTGGTGGCCATCACCAGGATCGGGAAGTGGGGCAGGGCGCGGGAGGAGATCAGCCGGTCCTCGCCATCGACGGGGCTGTTGAAGCGGCCGGCGAAACGATCGAGCCCGAACACCCTTTGATGCTCGAACGGTCCGGTCTTGAAGTTTCGCCCCATCAATTCGCCGGACTGCGGATAGCGGGCGAGCAGTGTGCCGTCGCGATGCAGCATCGAGATCGTCGCGCCTTCGCCGAGCACCACGGAGGCGAAGAACTTCTCGAAGTTGGCGGGCTCGATTCCGCGTCCGACCACACCGAGGAACTCGCCGCGTGGCCCTACGACCCTCCGGGCCACCAGAATGGTCCATGCGCCGGAGATGCGGCTGTGCAGCGGTTCGATCAGGACATCAGGCGCATAGGGATCGTACTTGAAGGTGCGGAAGTAGGCGCGATCGGCGACATTCACCTTGGGCGTCGGCCATGCGGTCGACGAATTGATCAGATTGCCTTCGGCATCGATGATGTTGACGCCGCCCATATAGGGCAGCGCCTCGATCTTCGACCGCAGCATCCGGTGCACGTCCTCGCCCGAGAAACGCTTGCGATACTCCTCTCCGGTCGTAACTCCGGTGGTGCGGACGTGGTCGACGAAACCCTTCTGGATGACGGCGAAGTCCTGCAACTGCTGATCGAAATGATGAGCAAGCAGCAGCACGGCGTTTTCCAGCTCGCGGCCGGAATTGCGCAGCGCCCGCTCCCGGAAGTTCTGCGCCATCAGGACCGAGCCTATGGCGATGGCCGCGATCAGCAGCGTGCCGCCAACCACCAGCCACCGGATCGGGCCGCTGCGCACGAAGACTTGGTCAAAGAGACGACTGCCGAATTTCATCTTTATGCTGGATTCGTTGCCGCGCACACGTCAGGATCAATTCAGGACCCTGAGAACATCCGTTGGTTTACGGTGACGGTGTGGAAGTAAAGTTAGGAAGCGCGGTTAACGAGACGTGAATGCTCGCGCGCAAAAGCAATCCATTCGCGCGGTGCGAAAGTGGGGCGCTAACTCAAGCCCGCTTCAGGCGCGGTAATGGCCGGATTTGCCGCCGAGCTTCTCGACCAGATGGATGCCTTCGATGCGCACGCCGCGCTCGACGGCCTTGATCATGTCGTAGATGGTGAGGCAGGCGACCGAGACCGCCGTGAGCGCCTCCATCTCGACGCCGGTCGGCCCCGTCACCTTCACGCTGGCCCGTACCACGCAGCCCGGCAGCTTGGCGTCAGGCTCGATGTCGACAATGACCTTCGACAGCGCGAGCGGGTGACAGAGCGGGATCAGCTCCGAGGTGCGCTTGGCGGCCATGATGCCAGCGATGCGCGCGGTGCCGAGCACGTCGCCTTTCTTGGCGTTGCCGGACACGATCAGATCGAGCGTCGCCTTGGTCATGACGACGAGTCCCTCGGCGACAGCGAGCCGCTCGGTCGCGGGCTTGTCCGAGACGTCGACCATCCGCGCCTCGCCGGAGGCGCCGATATGGGTGAGGGCGGGGCCGGCCTTGGCTTTGGCCGGCTTCGTCTTGGCTGACATGGTCTTCGCTGGCTTGCGCGCCATCAGCGCGTGCCTGTGGCGCGCGCGCTGGCCTCGCGCGCGAGCAGCGCGCGCGTCGCCGCCGTGACGTCGGCCTGCCGCATCAGGCTCTCGCCGACCAGGAACGTCGACATGCCGACGCGCTCGAGCCGGGCGAGGTCGGCGGGCGTGAAGATGCCGCTCTCGCCGACCATCAGCCGGTCCGAAGGGATCAGCGGCGCCAAGGCCTCGCTGGTCGCCAGCGTGGTTTCGAAGGTCCGAAGATTACGGTTGTTGACCCCGATCATCGGCGAGCGAAGTCTCAGCGCCCGGTCGAGCTCGGCGCGGTCATGGATCTCGATCAAGACGTCCATGCCGTAGGCGAGGGCGGCGTCTTCGAGGTCTCTTGCGGCGGCGTCATCGAGCGCCGCCATGATGATCAGGATGCAGTCGGCGCCGTGCGCGCGGGCCTCGACCACCTGGTAGGGATCGAACAAGAAATCCTTGCGCAGCACGGGGAGCGAGGTTGCTTCGCGCGCGGCCACCATGAAGTCGAGATGGCCCTGGAACGAGGGCGTGTCGGTCAGCACCGACAGGCAGGCGGCGCCGCCTGCTTCATAGGCCTTTGCGAGTGCCGGCGGGTCGAAATCGGCGCGAATGAGTCCCTTGGAGGGCGAGGCCTTCTTGATCTCGGCGATCAGCGCATAGCCGCCCTTGGCGTGCTTTGCCTTGATCGCGCGCAGGAAGCCGCGCGGCGCGGAGGCAGCCTTGGCCTGCGCCTCGACGATGGAGAACGGACGCGCACGCTTTGCCGCCGCGATCTCTTCGCGCTTGTAGGTCTCGATCTTGGTCAGGATGTCGGACATGCGGGAGTTCAGCTCTTGGAGATCGTGACCAGGTGCTTCAGCTTCGCGTTGGCTGCGCCGCTGTCGATCGAGCGGACGCCGATCGCGACGCCCTCCTTGAGGTCCTTGGCGCGGCCGGCCACGACCAGCGCGGCGGCGGCGTTGAGCAGCGCCACGTCGCGATAGGGGCTCGGCTTGCCGTCGAGCACGCTCTGCAACGCGACCGCATTGGCGTCGGCGTCACCGCCCTTGAGCGCACCGGCCTCGCAACGCGGGAGCCCGGCTTCCTCCGGCGTCACCTCGAAATTCCGGATCTCGCCGTTGTGGAGCGCGGAGACGAAGGTCGGGCCGGTGAGGGTGATCTCGTCGAGACCGTCGGAGCCGTGCACCACCCAGGCGGATTCAGAGCCGAGATTCTTCAGCACCTGCGCCAGCGGCTGCACCCATTGCCTGGAGAACACACCGACCATCTGCCGCTTCACGCCGGCCGGATTCGACAGGGGACCGAGCAGATTGAAGATCGTGCGCGTGGCGAGCTCGACCCGGGTCGGGCCGACGTTCTTCATGGCGGGATGGTGGGCGGGGGCAAACATGAAGCCGATGCCGCATTCGCGCACGCAGCGGCCGACCTGCTCCGGCTTGAGATCGATCTTCACCCCGAGCGAGGCCAGCACGTCGGCGGCGCCCGAGCGCGACGACAGCGCGCGGTTGCCGTGCTTGGCCACGGGCACGCCGGCGCCCGCGACGATGAAGGACGCGCAAGTCGAGACGTTGACCGAGCCGGAGCCGTCGCCGCCGGTGCCGACGATGTCGACCGCCTCCGGCGGCGCCTGCACGGTCAGCATCTTCGCGCGCATCGCCGCGACCGCGCCGGTGATCTCGTCCACGGTCTCGCCGCGCACCCGCAGCGCCATCAAGAGCCCGCCCATCTGCGAGGGCGTGGCCTCGCCGCTCATCATGGCATCGAAGGCGGAAGCGGCTTCGTCACGCGACAGGCTGGCGCCGGTCGCCACTTTTCCAATGATCGATTTCAGGTCGTCCATCGCGTGCTTTCAACTCACTGGTTCGCGCCGGTCACCTGCGCGAAGGCGGCCTGATTAATGGTAGTCCCGATGTCGGTTTCAAGCTTGTTGACGTAGGAAGCGACCTGCTCCTCGGTCTGGGCGCGGTCGAGGCTCTCCTTCAGCTTCTTGACCGCGTCGGAGGCAGAGTCGACCGCGGAATCGACGATGTCGGTGACGCGGAAGACGATCACCTCGCTGCCGCCGCTCACGGCCGTCTGTCCGACGCCGTCCTTGGCGGTGCGGAAGGCCGCCGCCACGACGGTGCCGGGCACGCCGGCGGGCGAGTCGTCGCGCTTGAAGCCGGTCGCGGTCTCGACCTTGGCGCCGACGGCGGTGGCCTCGTCGGCGAGCTTGCCGCCCGCATCGAGCTTTTGCACCATCTCGGTCGCCTTGGCCTTCAGCTTGGCGGCGATCTGGTCCTGGCGCCAGCGCGCCTCGACCTGATCGCGGACCTCGTCGAGATTGCGGTCGCGCGAGGGGGTAATGGCGAGCACGTCGTACCAGACATAACCGCCTTTGAACGAGATCGCGTCGTTGTCGACGCCGACATCGGTGGTGAAGGCCTGCGACACCACGTCGAGGCCCTGCGGGATGCTGGCGACCGGCTGGCCGTTCGGGGCGCGACCGGAGCGGTCGACGGCCTCGATGGTCACGGCGGTGAGGCCGAGCTTCTGCGCCGCGTCGATCACGCTGGAGCCGCCGCCACGCTCGTCTTCCATCTTGTCGCGGAGGTCGGCGACCTTGACGCGTGCACGCTCAGTCGCGATCTCGCGCTTGATGTCGCCGGCAAGCTTGGCGTAGTCGGCCTCGGCGCCCGGCTCGATCTTGTCGACCCTGACGATCGCGACGCCGAGCCCGCTCTGGATCGGCTGGCTGATCTCGCCGGCAGGCAGCGCGAACGCGGCATCGCCGACGGCGGGCGCGAGCGAAGACTTGGTCACCAGTCCCAGGTCGACGTCGGAGGCGCTCAGCCCGCGTTCCTTGCCGATGTCCTCGAACGACGTGCCGCCGACGAGGCGCTCGCGAGCGCCCTGCGCTTCGGCAACGTTCGGAAACACGATCTGCTGGATCTGGCGCTTTTCCGGCGTGCCCAGCCGATCCTTGCGCTGCTCGAACATCTTCCGCGCATCCTCGTCCGAGACCTCGGTCCATTTGCCGATCTCTTCCGGCGAGACCACGACGAAGGAGATCTTGCGATATTCGGGCGCGCGGAACTGGACCTTGTGATCCTCGAAATAGGCGGCAAGCGCCTCTGGCGATGGCGGGTCGATCGGACCGGCCTGCGCGGCGTCGAGCCGGACGAATTCAATCGCGCGTTGTTCGTTCTGGTAGCGCGTCAGGACGTCGACCATGGCCTTCGAGGGCTCGAGGCCGGCGCCGACCGTGCCGGTGATCTGCCGGCGCAGCGATACCTTGCGCTGCTCGGCGACATAGCGCTGCTCGGTGTAGCCGAAATTGCGGATCAAGGCTTGGAAGCGATTGGGGTCGAAATTGCCGCCGATACCCTTGAAGTTGGGGTCGTTCATGATGAGCTGGCGGATCTGCTCGTCGGATTGGCCAAGGCCGAGCCGGCGCGCCTCTTCGTCGAGCGCGGCCTCGGCAATGGTCTGCTGCAGCACCTGGCGGTCAAGGCCGAACGCGCGCGCCTGGTCGGGCGTCAACGGACGGCCGAACTGGCGGCTGATCTGTTGCAGGCGGTCGGTGTAGATCTGGCGGAACTCGTTGAGCGAGATCTCGGTGCTGCCGATCTTGGCGACCGTGGACTGGCCGAAGCCCTTGAAGATGTCGGCAATGCCCCAAATGCCGAAACTGATGATCAACACGCCCATCACCACGGCCATAACGATCTTGCCGAGCCAGTTCGATGAGGCCTTGCGTATTCCTCGGAGCATTTGGTCCAACTTGTTTGGTCAGGAGGGGAACGGAGCGCGTCTTAATGCAGATTCCGCAAAAGCGCGTCACCAAATTGATAGATCATCATAAAGTGGCGGCTTTCCCCCCGCAACCTCGCCTCGGGCGACCACTTGAAGCTGCGGCGAAAGGGCCTCTGGTCTCTGGAACTGCGGGAGCACCTCTGCTAGCGCAAGAACAAACCTCATTCTGCTGGACATCGACATGACCGACGCCATCCGACCGCTGATCGCGGGCAATTGGAAAATGAACGGCCTGAAAGCCCAGGCTGCTGAATTCGACGCCATGCTCAACGGCGCGGCAGACGTGGCTGGCAAGGCCGACCTGCTGGTCTGCCCGCCGGCGACCCTGGTTGCGGCGTTCGCCGAGAAGGCGCGCGGCAAGAAGGTCGCGGTCGGGGCCCAGGACTGCCACCCCAAAGCCTCCGGCGCCCACACCGGCGATATCGCCGCCGAAATGCTCGCCGATGCAGGCGCGACCACCATCATCGTCGGCCATTCCGAGCGCCGCGCCGACCACGGGGAGGGCGACGCGCTGATCCGGCAGAAGGCCGAGGCGGCCTGGCGCGCCGGGGCCGTTGCGGTCGTCTGCATCGGCGAAACGCAGGGCCAGCGCGACGCCGGCCAGACCCTGGACATCCTGCGCGGCCAGCTCGACGGCTCGCTGCCAGAGGGCTCGACGGCGGCCAATCTGGTCGTGGCCTATGAGCCGGTCTGGGCGATCGGCACCGGGCTGACCCCCACAGCCAAGGATGTCGAGCAGATTCATGGGTTTATCCGGGAACTCCTGACCATCAGGTTCAAGGCTGAGGGCGCGAAGATGCGAATCCTCTACGGCGGCTCGGTCAAGCCCTCGAACGCGGCCGAACTGATGGCGGTGACGAACGTCAATGGGGCTCTGGTCGGCGGTGCCAGCCTGAAGGCGGCCGATTTCCTTGCGATCGCTAAGGGCTGCCCCTAGCTAAGTCCAAACCGCGGGACCGGGCCCGATCGGGGGTGGCAATGCCACCTCCGATCGTGTAACACCGCGCAACTTCAGGAAAACCCGCGAAGCGCGATCGGCCGCCGTCAGGCGCCGCCCGCTTGTGACGGAAGGATATCATGCAGACCGTTGTCATCGTCATCCACCTCATGATCGTCGCCGTCATGATCGGTGCCGTCCTGCTCCAGAAGTCGGAAGGCGGCGGCCTCGGCATGGGCGGCGGCGCGGGCTTCATGTCGAGCCGCGGCACGGCGAACCTTCTGACGCGGACCACCGCGATCCTGGCCGTCGGCTTCTTCCTCACCAGCCTGTTCCTGTCCTGGTATGCCGGTTACGACCGCAAGCCGTCGTCGATCATCGGCCAGCCCTCGCAGACCCAGCCGGCCGGCGGGTCGCCGATCGCGCCGCCGACCTCGGGCGGCATCCTGGATTCACTGAAGAAGGCCGACGAGCAGCAGCAGGCACCGGCTCCGACCGGTCCTCAGGTGCCGCGCTCGCAATAAAGCAGGGGGGCCATGCAGGGCGGTGGCTACCGTCCTGCATCAACAATCCCCATCAAGGCACTGTCATCACTCTTCGTTTCGGCTCACCCACAGGCCCGCAAAATCTTTGGGGCGGAATACGAATCGCTTTGGCGAATCGTATTTAGGGGATTAGAGGTTAAGTCCCATGGCGCGGTACATATTCATCACCGGCGGCGTGGTTTCTTCGCTCGGCAAGGGTCTGGCTTCGGCGGCACTGGGTGCCCTGTTGCAGGCCCGAGGCTACAAGGTCCGCCTCCGCAAGCTCGACCCCTATCTCAACCTCGATCCCGGAACGATGTCGCCGTATCAGCACGGCGAAGTGTTCGTGACCGATGACGGCGCGGAGACCGATCTCGATCTCGGTCACTACGAGCGCTTCACCGGCCGGCCGGCGACCAAGGCCGACAACATCACGACCGGACGCATCTACCAGGACATCATCTCCAAGGAGCGCCGCGGCGATTATCTCGGCGCGACCATCCAGGTTATTCCGCACGTCACCAACGCCATCAAGGAATTCGTCCTCGACGGCAACGACGATTACGACTTCGTGCTGGTCGAGATCGGCGGCACCGTCGGCGACATCGAGGGCCTGCCGTTCTTCGAGGCGATCCGCCAGCTCAAGAACGAGCTGCCGCGCGATCACGCCGTCTACATCCATCTGACGCTGCTGCCCTATATTCCCAGCGCCGGCGAATTGAAGACGAAGCCGACGCAGCACTCCGTGAAGGAGCTGCGCTCGATCGGCATCCAGCCGGACATCCTGCTCTGCCGCACCGACCGCGAGATCCCGAAGGAGGAGCGGCGCAAGCTCGGGCTGTTCTGCAACGTGCGCGAAAGCGCCGTGATCGAGGCGCGCGACGTCGACAACATCTACGCGGTCCCCGAGGCCTACCACAATGCGGGCCTCGACGACGAAGTGCTCGCCGCCTTCGGCATCGGCTCGCGGATTCCCCCGGAGCTGCGCAGCTGGCAAGAGATCAACGAGCGCATCCGCAACCCCGAAGGCAACGTCACCATCGCCATCGTCGGCAAATACACCGGCATGAAGGATGCGTATAAGTCGCTGATCGAGGCGCTCTCGCATGGCGGCATCGCCAACAAGGTGAAGGTCAATCTCGACTGGATCGAGAGCGAGATCTTCGAGAAGGAGGATCCAGCGCCGTTCCTCGAGCACGTCAACGGCATCCTGGTGCCCGGCGGCTTCGGCCAGCGCGGGGCGGAGGGCAAGATCAAGGCGGCGCAGTTCGCGCGCGAGCGCGACGTGCCGTATTTCGGCATCTGCTTCGGCATGCAGATGGCGGTGATCGAGGCCGCGCGAAACCTCGTCGGCATCGAGGACGCCAACTCCACCGAGTTCGGCCCGACCAAGGAGCCGCTGGTCGGCCTGATGACGGAGTGGCTGCGCGGCAACGAGCTGGAGAAGCGCTCGCAGGCCGGCGACCTCGGCGGCACGATGCGGCTTGGCGCCTATCCGGCAACGCTCAACCGCGGCAGCCGCGTCTCGCAGGTCTATGGCGGCGCAACCGAAATCTCCGAGCGTCACCGCCATCGCTACGAGGTCAACACCGCCTACAAGGACCGCCTCGAGCAGCACGGCTTGAAGTTCTCAGGCCTCTCGCCCGACGGCGTGCTGCCTGAAATCGTCGAGTACGAGGATCACCCCTGGTTCATCGGCGTCCAGTTCCACCCCGAGCTGAAGTCGCGGCCCTTCGAGCCGCATCCGCTGTTCGCTTCGTTCATCGAGGCGGCGGCGAAGCAGAGCCGGCTGGTGTAGCCGGCTCGGTCTGCCCTGACAAAGTCTTGCTCGCACGTCCGGCTACGCGGCCGCGATGTCCATCCTGCGGCAGAAGCAAGATGCCTTGATCGGCACCTCCGCGCGCGACTGGGCGAGGTCAAGTCGCTGCTTGATCAGCGGCCTCTCGGCGCTGTCGCCACGCCGCATGAGACATTCGTGCAAGCCGTGAAGCGACCACAGATTGTCGGGATGCTGGCAGGCCCGGCTCAGCTTTCCATCGAGGCCGAGATCGGAACGGTACACTGCCTCGGCTTCCTCGATCCGTCCCTGCTCCAGCAGCAGCGCGCCGAGTGCGTGACGCGGTGGCTGCATCCATCCCCACGGCTCGTCATAGGGCAGGGCGTCGCTGAGCACGACCGATCTGCGCAGCTCAGCGAACGCGAAGTCGTAATTGGCTTTGCGATATTCCAGTTCGCCATTCAACATGGCTTCGGCCACGCCGAGCAGGACGACGACCTTGTTGTTGTGTACGAGCCGGCTTTCCGGCACGCGCGTCTTCGCCTGAGCGAACAACGCTTTCTCGGTCTCGGCCTCAGCGACGTAGCCGAGCGCCGAATGAGCCACCGCCTTGGCGTAGTGGATCATCGCCGTCACAGAGCAGTATAGCTCGCGATCCTCCGGCAGCTGTTGAGCAATGATGTCGTGCCATTTGCCGAAACGCACGAGAACGTGCTGCTTCATCGTCAAATAGCCTTCCAGGAAGTCCGCCATGGGGGGCGATTGAATGCGCAGCACTGGCTCGGGCACGGTGGCAATGAGTTCCTCGGCCGCTGCGATAGCGGGGGCGTATTGACCCAGGAACATCGCGCCGTAGATGGCGAAGTGGAAGTTGTGGATGACATAGACCAGGTAGACACCCGGATCGTCCGAATAAGCGAGGAATCTGCGGTCGGTCGCCAGCGCCTTCTGATTGTAGAGCAGGACGTCGTTGTACTGCCCGCACAGCACGTCGAGATGCGTCGGCATGTGGATCAGATGGCCGCTATCGGGAGCGATCCCGCGCAGCCGGTCCCCAGCCCGCATCGCCCGTTGCGGGAAGGGCGACATCTCCATGAGGTGGACGTAGAGATGGAGCAGCCCCGGATGATTCCACGCAGCCGGCCATCGATCGAAGGCTTGTTCGAGCACGGCCCTGCATTCCTCGGTGCCAGCGCCCTTGGTGGGTTCTCCAGACGAGAGGTCCCACATCAACCACGGCGTCTCGTTCATGATCGATTCGGCAAAGATGGCGAGGACCTCGAGATCGTCGGGATAGGTGGCGAAGACCTTTCGCATCTCTCGCGTGAAGGCCTTGTCCCACGGCGCCATGTCCTCGATCGCTTCACGCTGCGGATAGCGCACCGACAAGGCGCGGATCAGCGCTTGCTCGACCGGGCTCGCCTTATCCGCCTGCGCGAGCGCGTCCTGCGTCGCATCGTATGATGCTGCCAGCGCCAATTGACGGCCTTGTGCGTCATAGCGGACCCAGGGCAGGTTGTAGTTGGGACCCGCGGCGTAGCCGATGCCCCAATGCGCCATGGCGCAGCTGCTATCGAACTCGAGCGCCTTGCGAAAACATTTGATCGCCTCGCCGTGGTTGAATCCGAACACCCAGTTGAGCCCTCGGTCGAACCAGAGCTGCGCATCGGGCGAAGTCGTGCTGATTTTGCGGCTGTAGGGTCCGAGATCAAAATAGGTCATTGCCTTCGCCCCCTTTGATCGCTTCGGTCGTTTTGCCGATTGCTCTCGGGCAGTCGGCGGCTGATACGTCCGGACCGAGCCTGCACATTATCAAGAGCGCCGGCCCCGCGCTATCGAGCTATGCGCGGAGCGCCATGAGGGGGCCCCGGGTGAGGCTCAAGACAGCGTTGTGGCCAGCGGGTATAACCGCCGCTCCTGTCAGGGAGGGAGCAAGAATGATCTACGAAATGCGCGTCTATCGTTGCGTGCCCGGCCGCCTACCGGCATTGCTCAAGCGGTTCGAGGCCGCCACGCTGAAGATCTGGGAGAAGCATGGCATCAAGCAGGCCGGGTTCTTCACCACCCTGATCGGCGAATCTAACCAGGAGCTGACCTATTTCCTCGCCTGGGACTCGCTTGCCGAGCGCGAGAAGAAGTGGGGCGCGTTCATGACCGATCCGGACTGGATGAAGGCGCGCGCCGAGAGCGAAGCCGACGGCCAGATCGTCGCCAACATCGTCAGCCAGATCCTGGCGCCGACCGCCTTCTCGGCGGTGAAGTAGCAGACACCGGGCAGGGAACCCTGGCGCAACCCTGATATTCGGACCGTCCGGGCGGAAGAGGGTTGATCCGACCCTCGTGGCGGCTATGGTCGCGCCGAAACGAGGGATTTGCCTTGAGCTCTTCGAATTCTGCGGCGCCGGTCGTCACCATCGGCAGGGTCAAATTCGGCAATGATTTGCCGATCTCGGTCATTGCCGGGCCCTGCCAGCTCGAGAGCCGCCAGCATGCGCTGGAGGTCGCCTCCGCGCTGAAGGAGATCGCGGAGCGGCTGAACATCGGCCTCGTCTACAAGACCTCGTTCGACAAGGCCAATCGCACCAGCGCGGCGGCGGCGCGCGGGCTGGGCCTTGCGCAGTCGCTGCCGATCTTCGCCGAGATCCGATCCTCGCTCGGCCTGCCCGTCCTGACCGACGTGCACGAAGCCACGCAATGCGCCGAGGTGGCGCAGGCCGTGGACATCCTGCAGATTCCAGCCTTTCTGTGCCGGCAGACCGATCTGCTGCTGGCGGCGGCCGCGACCGGCAAGGTCGTCAACGTTAAGAAGGGCCAGTTCCTGGCACCCTGGGACATGGCCAACGTCGTGACCAAGATCACGAGCGCTGGCAATCCCAACGTGCTCGTCACCGAGCGCGGTGCGTCCTTCGGCTACAACACGCTCGTCTCCGACATGCGCGCGCTGCCGATCCTGGCGCGCACCACCGGCGCGCCCGTGATCTTCGACGCCACCCATTCGGTGCAGCAGCCGGGCGGGAAGGGGACGTACTCGGGCGGCGAGCGCGAATTCGTCCCGGTGCTGGCGCGTGCAGCTGTCGCGGTCGGCGTTGCCGGCGTCTTCATCGAGACCCATCCCGATCCCGATCGCGCGCCTTCCGACGGTCCTAACATGGTGCCGCTGCGCGAGTTCGAGGGGCTCATCGCCCGGCTGATGGCGTTCGACGCGCTGGCAAAGAATCCGCGCTGATGCAGCAGAGCGAGGCGCGGCCGCAAGATCACGGCTTGCCGACGGCGCTCTACGTCATCTCAGGCGCAAGCTTTGCCGCTGCCTTGTCGGCCCGCGCGCTCGATCCGGTGCTGCCGCACGTCGCCGAGGATTTTGGCGTCAGCATCGCAACCGCCGCGGGCTTTGCCGCGGTGTTCGCCTTCACCTTCTCGATCATCCAGCCGATCATCGGGGCCGCCGCCGACCTGTTCGGCAAGACCCGGCTGATGATCGGCTGCCTCGCGCTGCTCGGCTTCGCGAACATCCTGGGCGCATTCTCGACGTCGTTCTCGGTTCTGTTCGCAACTCGCATCCTCGCGGGCATCGGCTCCGGCGGCGTATTTCCGGTGGCGCTCAGCCTGACCAGCGATCTCGTCGGTCCCGAGAAACGCCAGGTTGCGATCAGCCGCACGCTCGCCGGCGCCATGACGGGCAATCTGCTCGGCGCCTCGGCCTCAGGCCTGATCGGTGATTTCCTCGGCTGGCGCGGCGTGCTGGCGGTGCTCGGTGTCCTCGTGATCATCGCATCGATCGCGGTCGCGGCCGGCTTTCGTGGCGCCAAGGTCAAGCATCTGCCGAAGACGAGCCTGTCGGCGTTGAAGGCCGGCTATCGCACTATCTTCACCAACCCGAATGCCTATGTCTGCTATTCGGCGGTGTTCATCGAAGGCTGCTGCGTGCTCGGGCTGTTTCCCTACATCGCTTCGTTCCTGTTCGAGCTCGGCCAGACCTCATTGTCGATCGCCGGCATCGTCATCGCCGGCTTTGCGGTCGGCGGCCTGTTCTACACGCTAACGGTGTCGCGCCTGCTGCCTTGGCTCGGCGTGAAGGGCATGATGATCACAGGGATGACGCTGGTGGCGTCACAGCTCATCGCCGTGGCCTTTGGCCCGCGCTGGGAAGTGCAGGCGCTGAATCTCGTCGTGATGGGCTGGGGCTTCTACATCGCCCATGGCTGCCTCCAGGTCTTCGCCAGCGAGCTCTCGGTCGAGGCGCGCGCCACGGCAATGTCGCTGCATTCGTTCTTCTTCTTCATGGGGCAGACGGTGGGGCCGCTCGCCTACGGCTTCGGGCTCCAGCATGCCGGCAAGATGGTGACCTTGTCTGCGAGCGCCGCGATAATGGTGCTGCTCGGCCTCGTCTGCGCGCGGCTGCTCAAGCAGCGGGCGCCGTCAGATGCCCGCGTCTGAAGGCGCGTCCGGAAGAAGCGCACTTTCAAAAAGCTTCGCGAGCAGTCTTTGTGGCGCTCAGGCGCTCGCGTGGGCCTCCTGCCAGAGGTCAAGCACCTCGTGACGCGTGATGCCACGGGTGATGAACACGATGCGCGAACGGCGGTCGGCATCGGGCCATTTTGCAAGCGCCACCGGCGGATGGAAGACGTGGTGGACGCCATGGACCGCGACCGGCGTCTCTTCATCTCGAAGGTTCAAGATGCCCTTGACCCGCAGGAGGTCCTCTCCCCGGGTGGCGCGCAGATGCGCGAGCCAGCGCGATACGGCCATCCAGTCAAGGGGATCGTCGAATGCGATCATGAAGCTGAGGATCGATGCATCGTGGCTATGATGCTCGTGATGGGCATGACCGTCATCGTGATGGTGGCCGCTCTCATGTGCAGCCTTGGCGACGTCGGCGAACGCCTGCTCGTTGAGCCAGCGCTCGATATCGGCCGTCTTCTTTTCGGGGTCAATGAGGGCGGCGCCGAACAGTTGAGCCGGATCGACCTCGCCATGCGCCACGTTCTCGATCCTGGCGCCGGGATTGAGCCGACGAAGCCGCAAATCCAGTGCGTCAGTATCATTGACCAAATCGCGCTTGGTGATCAGCAGCCGGTCAGCGAGCGCGACCTGCTTCACCGCCTCGTATTGGCGGTCGAGCTGCCGCGCTGCATTGACCGCGTCGACGGTGGTCACCACGGTGTCGAGCCGCAGGAAATGCGAGACCAAAGGGTTGTTCAGCAGCAGCTGAGCGATGGGAGCGGGGTCAGCCAACCCCGTCGTCTCGACCAAAATCCTGCGGAACGGCGGGACCTCGCCACGATCGCGGCGCACCAGCAGCGCGCGCAGGGTCTCTTCCAGATCGCTGCGAATAGTGCAGCAAATACAACCACTCGCAAGCACGGCGACTTCGCCATCCACGCGTTCCACGAGGAGGTGGTCGAGGCTGACCTCGCCATATTCGTTGATGACGACGGCGCTGTCCTTCATCGCGTCGTGGCGCAGCAGGCGGTTGAGCAATGTGGTCTTGCCGCTGCCAAGAAAGCCGGTGATCAGTGACACCGGAGTCCGCTCGGCGGATTTGTCGCTCTCGAACAGGCTCATCGGCGTCCTCAACCCTGGTCTTATTTTTGTCGCTGGACAACAGCCTAATGGAGGAAGAGCATTCCGAAAACAGGATCTTAAGCCCGATCTCAGCGGGCACACCCCGGGAGGAAGCGATGGACGATACCAAAGGCGATGAAGAGAAGGGCGGTGCGGCGACCGATCGGCGGACCTTGCTCCGCACGGCAGGCCTTGCTGGTGCGGCTGGGGCGGCATTCGCAGGTGCGATGCACGGCAAGTTCTCACTTGCACCGATCACCGCGGCCCAGGCCCAAACCCCGGCGATGCCAAAGGGCGTGGACAAGCCTTGGTGGCCCTCGAAATGGGGCAAGGACGACGAGGCTGGCGCGTCGAACCACATGACGCCACAGAAGGTTCTCGATGCGGTGAAGTGGATCAAGGATGGCAAGATCTACAAGATCGGGCGCGTTTACGAGCAAGGCATGCCGTTGTTCGGCGCCCGCGCATTCTCGTTGCGCATTCCCGGCGGGCCGACTGGCGGCCCGTTCGGCGACAACAAGCTCGTCTATCACGACGAGTTTCTCGCCACCGAAATCGGCCAGACCGGCACCCAATTCGACGGACTCGGCCATATCGGTATCCAATTGGGCAAGGACGGCGACAAGAGCGAGATGCGCTTCTACAACGGCTTCACCGCCGCTGAGATCAGCGACGCCTACGGCCTGAAGAAGCTTGGCGCCGAGAAGCTCAAGCCGCTGTTCACACGCGCCCACCTGATCGACATGGTCGCGCTAAAGGGCGGCATGATGGATGCGGGCCAGGAGATCACCTCGGCCGATATCAAGGCGGCGCTCGCGAAGCAAAACATCGCCGAGAGCGACGTCAAGCCAGGCGATGCGATCATGTTCCACACCGGCTGGGGCTCCCTGTGGATGAAGAACAATGATCGCTACAATAGCGGCGAGCCTGGGATCGGCCTCGATGCCGCGAAGTGGATCATCGAGAAGGATCTAGCGTTGACAGCGGCCGACACCTGGGCGGTCGAAGTGGTACCCAATCCCGACAAGTCGCTCGCCTTCGCGGTTCACGGCGAATTGCAGACCAAGCACGGCATCCTCAACCACGAGAACCTGATCTTTGACGAGTTGATTGCCGAGAGGAAGTACCAGTTCGTCTACTGCTTCACGCCATCGCCGATCAAAGGCGCGACCGGCAGCAATGGCTGTCCGATCGCGATCACCTGACGCGGATAAAAAAGCGGGTGGGCGGGACTTCCGCCCACCACGCGAAGGGCTGCCCAATCACCCCCGTCCGCGATAGGGCGCCACGCCTTGCTCCGGCACCCACAGGCCCTTCGGCACGCGGCCGGTCTGCCAGAACACGTCGATCGGGATGCCGCCGCGCGGATACCAATAGCCGCCGATGCGCAGCCATTTCGGCTTGATCTCGCTGGCGATGCGCTTGCCGATCATGACGGTGCAGTCCTCGTGGAAGGCGCCGTGATTGCGGAAGCTGGCGATGTAGAGCTTGAGCGATTTCGATTCCAGCAGCCAAGCGCCTGGCGCGTAGTCGATCATCAGATGCGCGAAATCCGGCTGGCCCGTAACCGGGCAGAGCGAGGTGAATTCCGGCACGGTGAAGCGCACCAGATAATCCGTGCCCTTCTGCGGATTGGGCACGCGGTCGAGTTGGGCCTCTTCCGGCGTGTGCGGCCATTCGACCGCGCGGCCGAGCTGGAGGGACTTTTTCGCCATCGTCGTCAACATCCTGTTTCGGATGCCGGGATGGACGCAAACGGGCTCGTCGTCAACCGGCGGCGATTGTCTGGATCATGACGATGCGGTCGTTGCCGGACTCGCAGCCCCAAAGCTCGCCCGGGCGCCCGTCGAGCTGGCGGACATTGGCGTTGGCCTTGTCGCTGGCGAAGACGTTGAACTTCTCGGTGGCGGGATCGAAGCGCACGATGGCGTTGGCGGAGAAATCGGTCAGCCAGACCTTGTCCTTGTCGTCGACATAAACGGCATAGGCGCGGGGACGTTCGCCTGGCAGCTTCCAGGTCTTCCACGAGCCGTCCGCGGGATCATGCACCGAGACGTGGCCGCTGTTCCACTCGCTGACCCAGATCCGGCCCCTCGAATCCGACCAGACGCGCCGTGAACCCTGGTTCGGGGTCGGCGGCTCGACCACGGTCGCATTGCCGCCCGCGCGGTCGATCTTCGCGATATGGCTGCCGCCGAGGGAGGCGTACCAGACATCGCCCTTGGGTGTCACCGTGATGCCGTAGGGGCCGACCCCCTTCGGCGCCTTGAACACATTGATCTCGCCGGTCTTCGGAGACAGCCGGCCGTAATAGCCGGACTGGCCGGTGAACCAGTAGGTGCCATCCCTGTCAAACACGCCGGTGTTGAGATTGGCGGAGGCGAACTTTTCCGGCAGGCGGAACAGCGTCACCTTGAGATCGGCAGGGTCGACCCGCGCAATCGCGTTCTGGCCGCCTTCGGTGATCCAGGGCGCACCGTCGGGCCCGACGGTCACGCCGTGTGGGGCTGCGCCCTGGCCGAGGCTGACCGTCTTGAAACGGCCATCGCGTGGATCGAGACTGCCGAGCAGGCCCTTGCCCTGCGCCGTGAACCAGATCGTGCCGTCAGGGGCGGGCGTGAGATCGTGCAGGCCGATACCCGGGCTGATCGGGTAGTATTTCGTCCGGAACGGGCCTTCCTGCGCAAATCCTGGGCGGGCGGCGAGCAGCGCGGCGCTCGCAGCAAGAAATTGGCGGCGATTCATGGCGTTACCCCGACTGTTTGAGATTGAGGTTGGGCACGCGGACCAGATGCGGTCGAGCATATTCTGAGGCGCCTTTCGCGTCAGTCGGAGCCGTGCGTCCAAGCGTTCACATTTGCTTGCGGCCCGTGTAAGACCCGCGGCACCGATCAGCCCCAACGAACGGAAGTGGACATCATGACCGCCATCATCGACATCATCGGCCGCGAAATTCTCGATAGCCGGGGCAATCCCACCGTCGAGGTCGATGTCGTGCTGGAGGACGGGGCGCTCGGCCGCGCCGCGGTTCCGTCCGGCGCCTCCACCGGCGCCCATGAGGCCGTGGAACTGCGCGACGGCGACAAGGCGCGCTATCTCGGCAAGGGCGTGACCAAGGCGGTCGGCGCCGTCAATGGCGAGATCTTCGAGGCTCTGAGCGGCCTCGATGTCGAGCAGCAGGCCCAGATCGACCAGATCATGATCGACCTCGACGGCACGCCGAACAAGAGCCGGCTTGGCGCCAACGCCATTCTCGGCGTCTCGCTGGCCTGCGCCAAGGCCGCCGCGAACTCGCTCGACATGCCGCTCTATCGCTACGTCGGCGGCACCTCCGCGCGCCTGCTGCCGGTGCCGATGATGAACATCATCAATGGCGGCGTGCACGCCGACAACCCGATCGACTTCCAGGAATTCATGATCCTGCCGGTCGGCGCCTCGAGCTTTGCCGAGGGCCTGCGCTACGGCGCGGAAGTCTTCCATACGCTGAAGTCCGAATTGAAGAAGGCCGGCCACAACACCAATGTCGGCGACGAGGGCGGATTCGCCCCGAACCTGCCGTCGGCGGACGCCGCGCTCGACTTCGTCATGAACGCGATCGGCAAGGCCGGCTTCAAGGCGGGCACCGACATCATGCTCGGCCTCGACTGCGCCTCGACCGAGTTCTTCAAGGACGGCAAATACGTCTATGAAGGCGAGGGCAAGACCCGTTCGATCTCCGAGCAGGCGAAGTATCTTGCAGACCTCGTCGCGCGCTATCCGATCGTGACCATCGAGGACGGCATGTCGGAAGACGACATGGATGGATGGAAGGAGCTCACCGACCTGATCGGCAAGAAGTGCCAGCTGGTCGGGGACGACCTGTTCGTCACCAACGTCAAGCGCCTCGCCGAAGGCATCAAGACCGGCCGCGCCAACTCGATCCTGATCAAGGTCAACCAGATCGGCACGCTGACCGAGACGCTCGCCGCGGTCGAGATGGCGCACAAGGCCGGCTACACCTCCGTGATGTCGCACCGCTCCGGCGAGACCGAGGATTCCACCATCGCCGACCTCGCGGTCGCCACCAATTGCGGTCAGATCAAGACCGGCTCCCTTGCAAGGTCCGACCGGACCGCCAAATACAACCAGCTCCTGCGCATCGAGCAGCAGCTCGGCAAGCAGGCGCTCTATGGCGGCAAGGCGGCACTGAAGGCACTGGCGTAAGCCGGCGTCTCGATCCGCGCGAAGAGAAGGACAGGGGAGGATCGACATGAGTGACGGCAAGACCGGACTGGAATTGCGTTCGCTGCTGAAGAAGAGCGGCGAGCTGGAATTGTCTCTCGTGACGGTGCCGACCCCGGAGCCGGCCGACGATGAGGTCGTGGTTCGCGTCGAAGCCACCCCGATCAACCCGTCCGACCTCGGGCTCCTGATCGGTCCCGCCGACATGTCGGCCGCCAAGGCCTCCGGCACCAAGGAGATGCCGGTCATCACCGCCACGATGCCGGAGGCGGCGATGCGGATGATGGCGGCGAGGTTCGATCAGTCGCTGCCGGTCGGCAACGAGGGCGCCGGCACGGTAATAAGGACCGGATCGTCGGATGCGGCCAAGGCCCTCGTGGGCAAGACGGTGTCGATGATCGGCGGCGGGATGTACACGCAGTACCGCGTGCTCAAGGTCCGCGACGTCATGGAGCTGCCGCCGGGCACCACGGCGGCGGACGGCGCCTCCTGGTTCGTCAATCCGCTGACCGCGCTCGGCATGACCGAGACGATGCGGCGGGAGAACCACAAGGCGCTCGTGCATACGGCCGCCGCCTCCAATCTCGGTCAGATGCTCAACAAGATCTGCATCAAGGACGGCATCAGCCTCGTCAACATTGTCAGGAACAAGGAGCAGGCCGACATCCTGCACAAGATCGGCGCAAAATACGTCGTGGATTCCAGCGCGCCCAGCTTCATGGACGATCTCACCAACGCGCTGGTCGAGACCGGCGCCACCATCGCCTTCGACGCCATCGGCGGCGGCAAGCTGGCGAGCCAGATCCTGACCGCGATGGAGATCGCAGCCAACAAGACCGCGAAGGAATACAGCCGCTACGGCTCCAACGTGTACAAGCAGGTCTACATCTATGGCAGCCTCGACACGCGGCCGACGGAGCTGAACCGCTCGTTCGGGCTCAGCTGGGGCGTCGGCGGCTGGCTGCTCACGCCATTCCTTCAGAACATCGGTCCGGCCGAGATCGGCCGCCTGCGCCAGCGCGTGGCGTCCGAGCTCAAGACCACCTTCGCCAGCCATTACACCAAGGTGGTGTCGCTCGCCGAGGCGCTCGATCCCGCCAACATCGCGGTCTACGCCAAGCGCGCCACCGGCGAAAAATTCCTGATCAACCCGAACAAGTGATCGCTTCGGACCGTTACCGACAGACATCAGGCCGCCGTTTGGCGGCCTGATTGCTGTTGATCTTGGCCGGATGAAGCGCGCGCGCATCCATTTCCAGAAACGCAGCGTTTCCAAATCGGACCAGTTCATGCACTTGCATCTATTGGCCCGGATGGCTTAAGTGCCGTCCCGGCATTTCCGCTCGAGCCTTCAAGGACACCCAATGGCCTACAACATCGTCACGATCGCTGGCAGCCTGCGCAAGGACAGCTTCTCGCTCAAGATCGCCAATGCGCTCGCCAAGCTTGCGCCTGCCTCGCTCAAGCTCGAGGTGATCACGCCGGCGGGCATCTCGTTCTTCAGTCAGGACCTCGAGGCCGCGCCGCCCGCGGACTGGCTCGCCTTCCGCGAGAAGCTCAAGACGTCGAATGGCGTCCTGTTCGTCACGCCCGAATACAACCGCTCGATCCCGGGCGTTCTGAAGAATGCCATCGACGTCGCCTCGCGGCCCTATGGCAAGAGCTCGTTCCTCGGCAAGCCGGTCGGCATCATCTCCAACTCGCCGGGGCTGCTCGGCGGCGTCAGCGCGGCCAAGCATCTGCAGAACATCCTGCCGGGCATTTCCGGTCCGGTCCTTCAGCAGCCGGAAATCTATCTCAGTAGCGTCGGCGATGCCTTCGATGCGGACGGCAACCTGACCAAGGACTCCCTCAAGACGGTGCTGCAGCAATACATCGACGCCTTCGCCGCGCATGTGGCGAAGAATCAGGGCTGAGCTTCCGGCCAAGCCGACGCTCCGTCATGCCCGGGCTTGTCCCGGGCATCCACGTTCTTCGTTATCGCCGGCAAAGCACGTGGATGGCCGGGACAAGCCCGGCCATGATGCGTCGTGGGGATAGTGCCTCGTTCTGGCGATTAGCACTCCCTTAACCAACCTGTCCCATCTTCCGAAGATGGTCTCCCGCGCGCGCCTGAAATCGATCCTGACCGGTCTTGCCCTCTATGCGATGGCGGCGGCGATCGTCGGCTATTTCGGCGTCAACGCCTACACCGGCAAATACGGTCTCAACGCCCGCCAGGAGCTCGACCAGGAGATCATCGCGCTGACGAGCGAGCTCGCTCAGCTCAAGCGCGAGCGCGCCAGAAGTGAACAACGGGTGTCGCTGCTGCGGTCCGAGAAGATCGACCCGGACATGCTGGACGAGCGGGCGCGCTTCCAGCTCGACTATGTCCATCCGCGCGATCTCGTTCGAATGATCCCGGCGAACTAGCGGCATCCGCAGCTTTCGAAAGCCGCAGGGAAGGTCGCTGCTGACATCCGACCACCACACCTTTGCCTCCTCCTGCGAAGGTCGTAACCCTGGAACCGGGCGGTTGCCTTGACGGCGGCGCCGCGGCGGGCTCATGCCTTTGCTGGCGCTCGCTGAAGTTGACGCAGATCAACCGGGGAGCACCGGCGCGTCCTACAATCGATATCCGGAGGAAACTGTGATGAATGGGACAATGCCCCGGCATCACGCGGCCCGCGTCGAGGCCGCCATCGCGTCAGGCCAGGCGGCCCGGTCCGCGCTCGTGGCCTCGTGGCGCCGTTCCTCCCGGTTGCACCATCTCGATCCCGGCGGCCACGCCGCGCCGATGCGGCTGACCGAAGCCGAGCTGCAGCAGGCGCGCGAGCGGATCGCGCCGCTGCTGGCCGCCGCGCAAGGCGCCATGGACCGGCTTTATCAGGCCATCGGCGCGAGCGGCTGCTGTGTGCTGCTCGCTGATGGCGAGGGCGTGCCGGTCGATCGCCGCGGCACGGTGGCGGATGACGCGACGTTTCAGTCTTGGGGCCTGTGGACCGGTGCGCTCTGGAGCGAGGAGCACGAGGGCACCAATGGCATCGGCACCTGCCTCGTCGAGCAGCGTCCGCTGACGATCGATCGGGACCAGCATTTCTTTGCCCGCAATACGCTTCTGAGCTGCAGCGCCGTTCCGATCTACGATCATGAGGCGGCGCTCGCGGGCGTGCTCGACGTCTCCTCCTGCCGTGCCGACCGCACCGACGCCTTCGCCAGCCTGATCGCACTCGCGACGGGCGAGGCCGCCAAGCGGATCGAGGCCGACCTGTTTCGAACGGCTTTTGCCAACGCCCGCATCGTGCTGACGCAAGCTGCGGACGGAAGTTGCAGCGGCCTCGTTGCAGTCGATGCGGATGATCTCGCGATCGGCGCGACCCGCTCCGCCCGGGTGGCGCTCGGAATCGCGCCCGGCCGGGCCTTGCAGCCGGTGCCTGCCGCCGACCTTCTCGGCGGTGATACCGCACGCGATCACCTTGCCGGCGGCCAGCGCGCGGTGTTGCAGCGCGCGCTGCTGCGCGCTGGCGGTAATGTCTCCGCCGCCGCCAAGGCCCTCGGCGTCAGCCGCGCCACGCTGCACAGGAAGCTCAAGCGGTTCGAGCTGAACCACTGAACTGCGCTGTTTGCTCGAAACGCCGATCCCGTGCCCCGGACGCAGCGCAGCGCGTCGCCCTTGCGACGTGGTGCGCTGCTGAGCCGGGGCCCATGTCGCCGCATTCTCCCGTGCCGCCTTCTGGATCCCGGCTCGGCGCAGCAACGCTAAGAGCGTTGCTGCGCGTTCGGGACACGAGAGCGGCGCCGCGCCACGACTGTCGCAGAACTGCGACAGGTCCGCCCCACCATCGCTTTCCGCCGGGCTGACAGAAAACACCTCCCGCGACATCGTCAGCGCAAGTCGCGACCAGGCGACGAATTGCGCAAGCACAAACATCGGGAGTGATCAATGAACAAGGTGGAATTCCTCAGCGTCACCAAAGTGCCCTTTGCCGAACGCTACGACAATTTCATCGGCGGCAAGTTCGTCGCGCCGATCTCCGGGAAATATTTCGACAATGCCTCGCCCCTGACTGGCCAGGTCGTCTGCAAGATCGCGCGGTCCGACGCGCAGGACATCGAGGCAGCGCTCGACGCGGCGCATGCCGCCAAGTCCGCCTGGGGCCGCACCAGCGTCGCCGAGCGCGCCGCGGTCCTGAACCGGATCGCCGACCGCATGGAAGAGAACCTCGAGCGCCTCGCGATTGCCGAGACCTGGGACAACGGCAAGCCGATCCGCGAGACGCGCGCCGCCGACCTGCCGCTCGCGATCGACCATTTCCGCTATTTCGCCGGTGTCGTCCGCGCCCAGGAAGGCTCGATCGGCGAGATCGACCACGACACCATCGCCTATCATTTCCACGAGCCGCTCGGCGTGGTCGGCCAGATCATTCCCTGGAACTTCCCGCTTCTGATGGCCTGCTGGAAGCTCGCGCCGGCGCTGGCCGCCGGTAATTGCGTGGTGCTCAAGCCCGCCGAGCAGACCCCGGCCTCGATCATGGTCTTTGCCGAGATCATCGCCGACCTGCTGCCGCCTGGTGTGCTCAACATTGTCAACGGCTTTGGCCTCGAGGCCGGCAAGCCGCTGGCGTCGAGCCCGCGCATTGCCAAGATCGCCTTCACCGGCGAGACCACGACGGGCCGGCTGATCATGCAATATGCCAGCCAGAACCTGATTCCGGTCACGCTCGAGCTCGGCGGCAAGTCGCCGAACATCTTCTTCAAGGACGTCACCGCCGAGGACGACGATTTCTTCGACAAGGCGATCGAGGGCTTCGTCATGTTCGCGCTGAACCAGGGCGAGGTCTGCACCTGTCCGAGCCGGGCGCTGGTCCACGCCGACATCTATGACCGCTTCATGGAGCGGGCGCTCAAGCGCGTCGCGGCGATCAAGCAGGGCGATCCGCGCGATCCCACCACCATGATCGGCGCGCAGGCCTCGAGCGAGCAGCTCAGCAAGATCCTCGCCTATATCGACATCGGCAAGCAGGAGGGCGCCAAGGTGCTGGCCGGCGGCGGACGCGCCGATCTCGGCGGCGATCTCACCGGCGGCTTCTACGTCCAGCCGACCGTGTTCGAGGGCCACAACAAGATGCGAATCTTCCAGGAGGAGATTTTCGGCCCCGTCGTCTCGGTCACGACCTTCAAGACCGACGAAGAGGCGCTGGCTATCGCCAACGACACGCTCTACGGCCTGGGTGCCGGCGTTTGGAGCCGCGACGCCAATCGCTGCTACCGCTTCGGCCGGGAGATCCAGGCCGGCCGGGTCTGGACCAATTGCTACCACGCCTATCCGGCGCACGCGGCGTTCGGCGGCTACAAGCAGTCGGGCGTCGGGCGCGAGACCCACAAGATGATGCTCGATCATTACCAGCAGACCAAGAACCTCCTGGTCAGCTACAGCCCGAAGAAGCTCGGCTTCTTCTGATCGGGAAGCCGCACTCACGAGGTCGTCATGCCCGGGCTTGTCCCGGGCATCCACGTTCTTCGTGCGCGGGGCGAGGCGTGGATGGCGGCCATGACGTCGTGGAAGCTGTGGCGCTCAATTTATGAGATTTGGCGGCAGGATGACTGCGCAGCACTTCTTGATCCGGTCACGAATCTGCGCGCGCGATGGCGCTCATAGATTTGTTGCCCGATCAGCGCCAAAGATTTTGCAATATTTCGATCACGTTGCAGTGCGGCATAATGAAAGTCGTGCCATGCCGCCGCGGTGCTTTCCAAGGGCGTTTGACTTGGGTTAGAGAGGGCGAAAGTTTTCTCTGACCCGGAATTCCCATGGCCGCACCCAAGAAAGCCGCCGCAAGCGCTCCACAGGACAAGACCGACGGCGGTTCGCCCCCGGAATTCACGAAGGAGCAGGAACTCAAGGCGCTCCGCGACATGCTCCTGATCCGGCGCTTCGAGGAAAAGGCAGGCCAGCTCTACGGCATGGGTGCCATCGGCGGCTTCTGCCACCTCTATATCGGCCAGGAGGCCGTGGTGGTCGGCATGCAGATGGCCCTCAAAGAGGGCGATCAGGTCATCACCGGTTATCGCGACCACGGTCACATGCTTGCGACCGGCATGGATGCCAACGGTGTCATGGCCGAGTTGACGGGACGCCGCGGCGGCTATTCCAAGGGCAAGGGCGGCTCCATGCACATGTTCAGCAAGGAGAAGCACTTCTACGGCGGTCACGGCATCGTCGGCGCCCAGGTCTCGCTCGGCACCGGCCTTGCCTTTGCCAACCACTACCGCGGCAACGACAATGTCAGCGTCACCTATTTCGGCGACGGCGCGGCCAACCAGGGCCAGGTCTATGAGAGCTTCAACATGGCGGAGCTCTGGAAGTTGCCGGTGATCTACGTCATCGAGAACAACCGCTACGCCATGGGCACCTCGGTCTCGCGTGCCTCGGCACAGCAGGATTTTTCCAAGCGCGGTGCGTCCTTCAACATCCCGGGCAAGCAGGTCGACGGCATGGACGTCCGCGCCGTGAAGGCGGCGGGCGAGGAGGCGGCGGCCTGGTGCCGTGGCGGCAAGGGTCCCTTCATCCTGGAGATGCAGACCTATCGCTATCGCGGCCACTCGATGTCCGATCCCGCAAAATATCGCACACGCGAGGAGGTCGAGAAGGTTCGCCACGACCAGGATCCGATCGAGCAGGTTCGCAATCGCCTGCTCGCCGCCAAGGTCAGCGAGGCCGATCTCAAGGCGATCGACGCCGAAGTGCGCGACATCGTCAACGCCTCCGCCGATTTCGCCCAGCATGACCCCGAGCCGGATGCCGCCGAGCTCTGGACCGACGTGTACCGCTGAACGCGCGCGCAAGCTTTCTTTGGAGAAGATATGCCAATTCAAGTGCTGATGCCCGCGTTGTCGCCCACGATGGAGAAGGGCAACCTCGCCAAATGGCTGAAGAAAGAGGGCGAGACGATCAAGTCCGGCGACGTCATCGCCGAGATCGAGACCGACAAGGCGACCATGGAGGTCGAGGCGACCGACGAGGGCACGCTCGGCAAGATCCTGATCCCCGAGGGCACCGCCGACGTCGCGGTGAACACCCCGATCGCGACCATCCTCGCCGACGGCGAGAGCGCGGCTGATCTCGCCAAGGCACCCGCAGCGGCGGCGAAGGCCGCGGAGTCCGCGCCGCCGGCCGCAGCAAAGGCCGAGGCGCCCGCGCCGAAAGCCGCGCCTGCTCCGCAGGCCGTTGCCGAGCCCGATCCGGAAGTCCCTGCCGGCACCGAAATGGTGACGCAGACCATCCGCGAAGCGCTGCGCGATGCCATGGCCGAAGAGATGCGCCGCGACGCGGACGTATTCGTGATGGGCGAAGAAGTTGCCGAATATCAAGGCGCCTACAAGGTGACCCAGGGCCTGCTCCAGGAGTTCGGCGCCAAGCGCGTGATCGACACGCCGATCACCGAGCACGGCTTTGCCGGGGTCGGCGTCGGCGCCGCGATGACCGGCCTCAAGCCGATCGTCGAGTTCATGACCTTCAACTTCGCCATGCAGGCCATCGACCAGATCATCAACTCCGCGGCCAAGACGCTCTACATGTCGGGCGGCCAGATGGGCTGCTCGATCGTGTTCCGCGGTCCGAACGGTGCGGCCGCGCGCGTCGCCGCCCAGCACAGCCAGGACTATTCGGCCTGGTATTCGCACGTCCCGGGCCTCAAGGTGGTGGCGCCGTATTCGGCCGCGGACGCCAAGGGCCTGCTCAAGGCTGCGATCCGCGATCCCAACCCGGTGATCTTCCTCGAGAACGAGGTGCTATACGGTCACACCGGCGAAGTGCCCAAGCTCGACGATTTCATCATCCCGATCGGCAAGGCGCGCATCGTGCGCGCCGGCAGCCACGTTACCATCATCTCCTGGTCGAACGGCATGACCTATGCGCTCAAGGCCGCCGACGAGCTCGCCAAGGACGGCATCGAGGCCGAGGTGATCGACCTGCGCACGCTGCGCCCGATGGACACGGAGACCATCATCAACTCCGTGAAGAAAACGGGACGTGCAGTTACCGTGGAAGAGGGGTGGGCCCAGAGCGGCGTCGGCGCCGAGATCGCCGCGCGCATCATGGAGAACGCCTTCGACTATCTTGATGCGCCGGTGACGCGCGTGTCTGGCAAGGACGTGCCGATGCCCTATGCCGCGAACCTGGAGAAGCTCGCGCTGCCCTCGGCGGCGGACGTCGTCGAGGCCGCTAAAGCCGTCTGCTACAGGTAGACCATGGCAGGCCCCAAGGAGCAGCCACTGCCGCCAGACGTCATGACCCGCGACGACGCGGTCGAGATCCTGCGCGTGTTCGTCCTGGACGGTGGGCTGTCGATGGCGTTCCAGCGCGCCTTCGAGGAGCCGGACATGTGGGGCCTCCTGCTCGTCGATCTCGCACGTCATGCCGCGCGCGCCTATGCGCGCGAGAGCGAATATACCGAGGAGGACGCGCTGAACCGGATCCTCGACATGTTCCAGGCCGAGATCGAGCGCCCCACCGACACGGGCACCACCACGCCGCGCGGCAAGGGGCACTGACCATGGCGATCGAAGCCTATCATTACGATTTGATGCTGGAGGCGATCCGCGAGGCGGAAGCCTCGATCGCGCAGGGCGGCTTGCCGATCGGCGCGGTGCTGACGCGCGACAACAAGATCATCGCCCGCGGCCACAACAACCGCGTGCAGGAGAACAATCCGATCCTGCATGGCGAAATGAGCTGCCTGCGCGAGGCCGGCGCGATCTCGTTCCACGACACCGTCATGTACACCACGCTGTCGCCATGCTCGATGTGCGCCGGCGCGCTCGCGCTGTTCAAGGTCAAGCTGGTGGTGATCGGAGAGTCCATCACCTTTCCGGGCTCCAAGGACATCCTCGACAAGTTCGGCATTCCGTGGATCGACCTTGCCGACGACCGCTCCATCACGATGATGAAGAATTGGCGCTCCATCCCCGCCAATGAGCGCCTGTGGCAGGGCGACATCGGCAACTAAACCTGGTCTGTTCGTCTTCGCTGTCGAAAGACGACGTTTTGCAAAGTTCTTCTTGAGGTCAGCATGCCCATCAACATCCTGATGCCCGCTCTCTCGCCGACGATGGAGAAGGGCAACCTCGCCAAGTGGCTGAAGAAGGAGGGCGACAAGGTCAAGTCCGGCGACGTCATCGCCGAGATCGAGACCGACAAGGCGACCATGGAGGTCGAGGCGATCGACGAGGGCACGATCGCCAAGATCCTGGTGCCAGAGGGTACGCAGGATGTCCCGGTCAACGACGTGATCGCCGTGCTCGCCGGCGAGGGCGAGGACGTGAAGGCTGCGGGTAGCGCCAAGCCCAGCGCCTCGGCCGCGCCGCCAAAGGCCGCTGAGGCTCCCGCTGCGCCGGCTCCCGCGCCTGCGCCCGCCGCACCGAAAGCTGCTGCGCCCGCCGCGGCACCCGCGCAGCAGGCTGCAGCTCCGGCAGCGCAAGCCAATGGTCATGGCGGCCGTGTATTCTCGTCGCCGCTGGCGCGCCGTCTCGCCAAGGAGGCCGGCATCGATGTCGCCATGGTCGCCGGCACCGGTCCGCACGGCCGCGTGGTCGCCCGCGACGTCGAGCAGGCCAAGTCCGGCAAGGGTCTGAAAGCGCCCGCCGCGGCACCGTCAGGCGCGCCTGCGATCGCGCCGACCATGTCGGACAAGCAGATCCTGTCGCTGTTCGAGCCCGGCTCCTACGACATCGTCCCGCATGACGGCATGCGCCGCACCATCGCCCAGCGCCTGACCGCATCGATCCAGAACGTCCCGCACTTCTACCTCACCATCGACTGCGACATCGGCAAGCTGCTCACTGCCCGCGAGGAGATCAACGCCGCCGCGCCGAAGGACAAGGAGAAGAAGCCGCTCTACAAGATCTCGGTCAACGATTTCGTCATCAAGGCGATGGCGGTCGCGCTGCAGAAGATCCCGAACTGCAACGTCAGCTGGACCGAAAGCGGCATGGTCAAGCATCACCATTCCGACGTCGGCGTTGCCGTCGCGATGCCCGGCGGCCTGATCACGCCGATCATCCGCAAAGCGGAGACCAAGACGCTCTCGACCATCTCCAACGAGATGAAGGATTTTGCCGCGCGCGCCCGCTCGCGCAAGCTCAAGCCGGAGGAATACCAGGGCGGCACCACGGCCGTTTCCAACCTCGGCATGTACGGCATCAGCCACTTCACTGCGGTGATCAATCCGCCTCATGCCACGATCCTTGCGGTTGGCACCAGCGAGGAGCGTCCCGTGGTGCGCGGCGGCAAGATCGAGATCGCGCACATGATGAGCGTGACCTTGTCCTGCGATCACCGCGCCATCGACGGCGCGCTCGGCGCCGAGCTGATCGGCGCGTTCAAGCAGCTGATTGAAAACCCCGTGATGATGATGGTCTGAAGCGGCGGCAGAGGGGGCAACCTTGCATGTCCGGACCCGCTGGCCATGGATATCGCTATTGCTCGGAGTCATCGTCGCGCTCAACCCCGTCGGGCTCGATTTTCTTCACTCTGCGTTCTTTGCCGGCGAGCAGCTGGCACGGAACATCGCCCAGCCGATCGTGCTCACTGCGCTTGCCATCATAGTCCTGGTGGTGCTGCTCGAATGGCTGGTGAGGTCTTTTCTGGTCAAGCGCCGCGCCCGCGGCGCTTCTTGAGTTGAACGGGAGCCGCTATGGCCGACACATCCTTCGACGTCATCATCATCGGCTCCGGCCCCGGCGGCTATGTCACCGCCATCCGCGCCGCGCAGCTCGGCTTCAAGACCGCGATCGTCGAAAAATCCTATCTCGGCGGCATCTGCCTCAACTGGGGCTGCATTCCGACCAAGGCGCTGCTGCGTTCGGCCGAGATCTACCACTACATGCAGCACGCCAAGGACTACGGGCTCTCCGCCGAGAAGGTCTCGTTCGATCCGAAGGCGGTGGTGCAGCGTTCGCGCGGCGTCTCCAAGCGCCTCAACGACGGCGTCGGCTTCCTGATGAAGAAGAACAAGGTCACCGTGATCTGGGGCGCCGCCTCGATCGACGCGCCCGGCAAGGTCACGGTGAAGAAGTCCGACGTCGAGGGTCCGAAGGGCGCGCTGGGCGAGGGGACCTATCAGGCCAAGCACATCATCGTCGCCACCGGCGCGCGGCCGCGCGTGCTGCCCGGCCTCGAGCCCGACAAGAAGCTGGTCTGGACCTATTTCGAGGCGATGGTGCCGGAGCGCATGCCGAAGTCGCTGCTGGTGGTCGGCTCCGGCGCGATCGGCATCGAGTTCGCCTCGTTCTTCCACACCATGGGAAGCGAGGTCACGGTGGTCGAGGTGCTGCCGCAGATCCTGCCCGTCGAGGACGCCGAGATCGCGGGCCTCGCCCGCAAGCGGCTGGAGAAGCAGGGCATTAAGATCATGTCCTCGACCAAGGTCACGAAGCTGGAGAAGAAGGCCGATAGCGTCCTCGCCACCATCGATGACGGCAAGGGCAAGCCCGTCACATCAGAGTTCGAGCGCGTGATCTCGGCGGTCGGCGTCGTCGGCAACATCGAGAATCTCGGCCTGGAAAAAGTCGGCGTGAAGACCGACCGCGGCATCATCGTGGTCGACGGCTACGGCAAGACCAACATCCCCGGCATCTACGCGATCGGCGACGTTGCCGGCCCCCCGATGCTGGCGCACAAGGCCGAGCATGAGGGCGTGATCTGCGTCGAAGCGATCAAGGGCCTCAATCCGCATGCCATGGACAAGAACATGATCCCGGGCTGCACCTATTGCCATCCCCAGGTCGCCTCGGTTGGTCTTACCGAAGCCAAAGCGAAGGAGAGCGGCCGCGAAATCCGCGTCGGTCGCTTCCCCTTCGTCGGCAATGGCAAAGCGATCGCGCTTGGCGAGGACCAGGGCCTGGTCAAGGTGATCTTCGACAAGAAGACCGGCCAACTGCTCGGGGCCCACATGGTCGGCGCGGAGGTCACCGAGCTGATCCAGGGCTACGTCGTCGCCATGAATCTGGAGACGACGGAAGAAGAGCTGATGCACACGGTCTTCCCGCATCCGACCCTGTCGGAGATGATGAAGGAAGCCGTGCTGGATGCGTATGGACGGGTGTTGAACATTTGACAGCCCTCATTGCGAGCGAAGCGAAGCAATCCAGACTGCAGCTGTGGAAACGGTCTGGATTGCTTCGTCGCAAGAGCTCCTCGCGATGACGAGTGGATAGAGCGGTTTGAATAAACAAGAAGAAAGAAGCAGCATGCACGACAACGACAATCTCACCATCGAACGTCCGACCTTCGTCACCCATCTCGAATGCGCGATGGAGGGCGATCATTACGCGGCCGACGAGGTTCACAACCTCTCCAAGGCCGGCAAGCCGCTTCTGGTGCGCTACGACCTCGCGGGCGTGAAGAAGGCGCTCACCAAGGATGCGCTCGCCCAGCGCCCCGGCGACATGTGGCGCTACCGCGAGCTCTTGCCCGTGCGCAAATGCAAGGACATTGTCTCGCTCGGCGAAGTCACGACGCCCCTAATCCGGCTGCCGAAGCTCGGCGCAAAACTCGGCGGCGGCGAGATCATCGTCAAGGACGAGGGACGGCTGCCGACCGGCTCGTTCAAGGCGCGCGGCCTCGTGATGGCGGTGTCGATGGGCAAGGCGCTCGGCATCAAGCACATGGCGATGCCGACCAACGGCAATGCCGGCGCGGCGCTGGCGGCCTACGCCACGTCCTGCGGCATCAAGACCACGATCTTCTGCCCGGCCGATACGCCCGAAGTGAACGTCAGCGAGATCGAGCTGCAGGGCGCGACCGTCTACCGCGTGAACGGCTATATCGACGATTGCGGCAAGATCGTCGGCGAGGGCAAGGCGAAAGTCGGCTGGTTCGACACCTCGACCTTGAAGGAGCCGTACCGCATCGAGGGCAAGAAGACGATGGGCCTCGAGCTCGCCGAGCAGCTCGGCTGGGACGTGCCCGACGTGATCTTCTATCCGACCGGCGGCGGCACCGGCCTGATCGGGATGTGGAAGGCCTTCGACGAGCTGGAGAAGATCGGCTTCATCGGCTCAAAGCGCCCGCGCATGGTCGCGGTGCAGGCCTCCGGCTGCGCGCCGATGGTGCGCGCCTATGAGGCCGGGACCGAGCATGCGGCGCGCTGGGAGGACGCCCACACCATCGCCTCGGGCATCCGCGTGCCGCAAGCGATCGGCGATTTCCTGATCCTGCGCGCGGTGCGCGAGAGCAAGGGCTTTGCCATTGCGGTCGACGACGACAAGATTACGGCGGCGCTGAACGAGGTCGCGCGCGAGGAGGGGCTCTTGCTCTGCCCCGAGGGTGCTGCGACCTACGCCGCCTACAGGGAAAGCCTCGCCGACGGCCGGGTCAGCAAGACCGATCGTGTCATGCTGTTCAACTGCGCGACTGGCCTGAAATACCCGCTGCCGCCGGTCACCCGCACGCTCGATCGCCACAAGCCGATTGACTATTCTCAATTCTAGCGCGGCAATACGCCACGAATGATCCCTCTTCCCGTACGCGGGAAGAGCAAGAACAAGATGGACATCTGGGGAGAAGACAATGAAGAAGGCCTTCTGGGCTGCGCTGATTGCTGTTCTCGCTGTTGCAGGCGCCGCGAGCGCCGACGATTTTCCCTCGCGTCCCATTACCATCATCGTGCCGTTTGCGGCCGGGGGCCCTTCGGACGCAATGGCGCGGGTGCTCGCCGAGCGCATGCGGGTGCCGCTCGGCCAGCCGGTCGTCGTCGAGAACGTCACCGGAGCCGGCGGCTCGATCGGTGTCGGCCGCGCCGTGCAATCGCCGCCCGACGGCTACACCATCTCGTTTGGCCATCTCGGCACCCATGTCGCCAATGGCGCCGTCTACAAGCTCAAATTCGACCTCGTCACCGACCTCGAGCCGGTGGTGCTGCTGCCGAGCAACCCGATGATCGTGGTCAGCAAGAATGCGGTGCCGGCGACCTCGCTGAAGGAGCTGATCGACTGGCTGAAATCGCGACCGTCGCCGCCGACCGCCGGCACGGCCGGCGCGGGCTCCGGCAGCCACATCGCCGGCGTCTATTTCGAGAGCGTCTCCGGCATCAAGCTGCAATACGTGCCGTATCGCGGCACTGCACCGGCATTGAATGATCTCATCGCCGGCCAGATCGACATCATCGTCGACCAGACCTCCAATTCCATCGGCCAGGTCCGCGCCGGCACCATCCGCGCCTACGCCGTCACCGACGACAAGCGCCTCGCCTCCGCGCCCGAGATCCCGACCGCGGACGAGGCGGGCCTGAAAGGCTTCAACATGACGCTGTGGTCGGGCATGTGGGTGCCGAAGGGCACGCCGAAGGAGATCGTCGCAAAGCTCAACGCCGCGGCCGTGGAGGCGCTGAACGATCCGGCGGTGAGGAAGCAGCTCGAAAGCCAGGGTCTCGAGATGACGCCCAAGGATCAGCTCACGCCCGAAGCGCTTGGCACGCGGCAAAAGGCCGAGATCGCCAAATGGTGGCCGATCATCAAGGCGGCGAACATCAAGGTGGATTGAACCGGGCGGCGCACTCCTCGCGGCGTCACCCCCGCGTTTGCTGGCGGCGGGGCGCTCACGACGTGGTTTGGTGACCTGGTGCCAGCGCACGGTCCAGGCATTGCATCAGATCCGAGGCGGCGAACGGTTTACCGAGAAAACAGATTGCGCCCGCATCGAGCGCCCGCACACGCACGCCCTCATCCGGGAAAGCTGTGATGAATATGAACGGCGTAGCCGACCCCTGCGCCCGCATCTTCGTCAACAGATCGATTCCGCTCATCAGCGGCATCTGCACGTCGGCGATCACGCACGAGGTATCGCTCGAATCGGTCGAGCTCAGGAACTCTTCCGCCGAGGCGAATGTGTGGACGTTGTATCCGCGCGATTCCAGGAGATTGTTGATCGCGGCCCGAACGTAGGGGTCGTCGTCAAGTACCGAGATGACCGAAGCCACTGACAAGACGTCCGCTCCTCGCCGGGAATTACGCTTGCCGTCGCCACGGCTAGAACATAAAGGCGCAAGGTGGACCTGCCGGTCATGATTGGAAACTCATACTTAGGTTTGTGCATCGGGCTTGTTCGGGCCGATCCCGAGCGCCTCGCTCATTCTCACCAGATCGGCCAGCGACTTCGCGCCCATCTTCCGCATGATCTGGCCGCGGTAGATCTTGACGGTGATTTCGGCCAATCCGAGCTGGGCGGCGACCTGCTTGTTCATCAGGCCGGACGTCACCAGTGACAATACGTCTCGCTCCCGCGAGGACAGTGACTCGAAGCGTGATCTGACCGTCGAGACCGTCCTGTTGAGGTCGCGGCGCTTGCGGTCTCGCTCGATCGCGGCCTGGACTGCGTCGAGAATGTCCTGATCGCGGACCGGCTTGGTCAAGAAGTCGATCGCCCCGCTCTTCATGGCCCGAACCGTCATGGGGATATCGCCATGACCGGTAATGAAGATGATAGGCGTGTGGATATTTGCCTTGGCAAGGTCGGCCTGCAGCTCGAGGCCGCTCGTTCCGGGCAGGCGGATGTCGAGCACCAGGCAGCTCGGGACGTCTGGCGGCTTGGCCTGGAGGAGCTGCGGCGCCGAGCCGAATGCTTCGACCTTGAGACCGACCGACTCGAACAGATTGGTGAGCGCACGGCGCATGGACGCGTCGTCGTCGACGATGAGGACAAGGGGCTGATCGCCGTCCTTCTGCTGCGGCGAAGAGTCCGCGCGCTCGGTCACGATGCTTCCTCTCGGTGGAGGGGCAAGGTGATCTGAAAAGTCGCGCCGCGCTCCTGATTTGGTATGGCGGAAAGTCGTCCGCCATGGGCCTCGATGATCGATCGACAGATCGACAGGCCCATGCCCATGCCGGAGGACTTCGTGGTGAAGAACGGCGTGAACAGGCGGTCTATCGCCTGTTCGCTGATGCCGGTTCCGCAGTCGGAAACGCTCACCTGCATCGCGCTATCGCCGCTCGCCTGTGAGCGAATCGCCAGCTCGCGCGGGCGATCATGGACGTCTGCCATGGCCTCGATCCCGTTCATGATCAGGTTGATCAGGACCTGCTGCAATTGGATGCGATCGCCAAAGATCCTCGGCAGTGCCGACGACAGCTCCATGCGGACGGACACGGCGTGGCTGGCCATCTCGCGCTGAACCAGCGCGACGGCCTCCCGCACGACCGCATTGGCGTCGAGCGGAACCATCTCGATGTCAGAACGCTTGGCGAGCGCCCGAACGTGACGGATCACGTCGCCGGCGCGCCTGCCGTCCTCGATGATCCACTCGACCGAGCGGCGGGCCGCCTTGAGATCCGGCGGACTGCGCTGCAGCCAGGCGAGGCAGGCGTCGGCGTTTGCGATCACTGCAGCGAGCGGCTGATTGATTTCGTGGGCAATCGAAGCGGTCAGCTCACCCAGTGTCGTGACACGTGTCACATGGGCGAGCTCGGCCTGGGCCTTGCGCAGTGCGTCTTCGGCTTGGTTGGCCCGGATGGCGGCGGTTACGTCCGTGCAAACGCCACGGTAGCCCAGGAAAGCGCCATCCGCGTCGAAGAAGGGCTTGCCGCTGGTCCGGACGTAGATCGGCTGCCCATTGCGGTCCTTGCTGCGGTACACCAAGTCGCGGAACGGGACGTGGGCGTCGAGCGCCGCTCGATGTTGTCGCCATTTTTCGGGCTCGAGAGCGGCGTCGGGCGCAATGTCCCAACGCGTGAGCCCGATCAGGCCGGCGGGGGCGGTGTTGGTATCGGAGTGCTCGGATATCTGGGTGACCCGGTGGTCCGGACCGGTTTCCCAGAACCAGTCAGACGCGGTTTCGGCATAATCGCGAAAGCGCTGCTCGCTGTCACGAAGCCTGCGTTCTGCCTCCTTGGTCGCCGTGATGTCGGTGACCGATCCGACAAACTCAACGCGACCGCTCGCATCTCGCGTTGCCCGTGCCACCGCTCGGACGTATTTGATGGAACCGTCGGGCATCACCAGCCGGTATTCGTGATCATAGTCCTTGCCCTCGCGCGCCGCCCGGCCCGTCGTCTGCTGCACGGCGAGCCGGTCCTCCGGATGGATCCGCTGGAGCATGAAGGGGATCGCGGGCTTCGTCCCCTCTTCGCATTCGAAGATGCGATAGGTCTCCTTGGACCAGGTGATCTCGCGGGTTGCGGCCTTCCAGCCGAAACTACCAGTGTGGCTCAATTCCTGCGCCTGGGCGAGATAAGCCTCGCTCTGTCGCAGCGCGTTCTCGGCCTCTTTGCGCTCAGTGATGTTCTCGCAGGCGACCAGCACGATCGGCCCGCCATTGGCTCGCAGCATGGCCTTGGCGTTCTCGCGCACCCATAACATCGAGCCGTCCTTGCGAACCTTCCGGATCTCCCAGGTGTGTGACTGATCAAGGGTCTTGAGGCACAACGCGACACAGGCGCGGACAGCGGCGCGATCTTCCGCGAGGAAGACATCCAGCACGGATCGGCCGATCAACTCCGCCGGCGTGTAGCCCAGCTGCTCGGCGCCGAATGTGTTCACGTTGATCACGGTACCGGCCGGATCGACCATGAAGTACATGACCGGCGTGTGCTCGAAGACCTGTTGCCATTGCTTGACCGCCTCAAGCAAGTCGGCGGCGTTGGCATCGGTGCGCTGCTTGGCCGGAACAGTTTGCCTCAGGCAGCCGACGAGGAATTGCGCGGCTGACTTTCCGAATGTCGCTGCCCGGCCAGGCTTCATCGCTGGCGCTCCCGGCACTCTCTGCGTGAACAGGAGTAGAGCACGTCGCGGCCAGAGGAGCAATTCACCAGTCAAAGTCGGATCGGCCGTCATGACGTTCGCCTTTGGACCGTCCGCTCGCCGCCAGGTCCATTGCGGCGCCCTCAAGGACACCGTGCCGGCCGAGGTTCACGGTGACCGTGCAGCCGGTGCGTCGTGCGCCGTCTCGTTGAATTCGAGCAGCGTGGGCCCGGGCGAATACGGGACAAACTTAGGTATAGCTCCTCCATGCCTAGTCATGTCGGCCATTTTACCTCCGTACAATTGAGCGTTTCGTGCCCGGCGGACTAGCCTCTCGACCATCGGGAGTGTCGAAGCGAACAGCCGAGAAAAGCGCAAGCAACAGAGGGAGACAACAATGTGCGACATGTCGGTACTTCCTAAGCGTCGCCTATCAGCATCCGAAAGTTGCTCCTCAGTCAATGGCTGCGCGGTGTGCGGCGGCAAGTTTGGCCTGATCCGCTACTATTCCTGGCGCACGGCGCTCTGCTCCAAGAAGTGCGTTGATCGTTTCCGCACGCGAAGCGAACGCGACCGCCGGTGGCTGTTTCGGGCCCAGGTCGCATAAGGCTGGATTGGAGAGTTGATCCGGGAGGCCGTGCGTTGAACCGTTCATGCAAGCTCTTCTGCTGGATCGTTCTCATCGCCCCCATCGCGGCCGGCCAGGCACAGGAGACGGGACATGGCGTCGTTCATCGCCAGCACCCGCCCCAGGACCAGGCGCTGCACGAAAAGTTCTATTCCACCTGGCACATGCCTGATAACCCGAGCCTCAGTTGTTGGAACAGCGCCGACTGTTATCCGACCGACATCAAGTACATCGACGACCAGATCTATGCGCGGCGCCGGGAGGACGGGAGATACATTCTGATCCCACCGCAAAAGGTGGAGCGAAACAGGGATAATCCGGACGGCCGGAACCATCTGTGCGCTCCACCGCCCGCACTGTCTCCGCTCGACAGCGTTTACTGCTTCGCTTTGGGAGGTGCCACATGAGATTCGCATTCGTGCTGGTCAACGGCCGGACCCCGTTCCGGCAGACCTCGTGCATGCAATGCTGCGAGCCGATCAGCGGCAGCTATTTGCGCGAGATCGCGACCCGTCTGCCTTACTGCGATCATCAGTGCTACGCGCTGTTCTGCCAGACGCTCGCGAAAGATGGCGTGAGAGCGGCTTCATGAAGTTCGTGGTGGTCAATCACGAGCCCCCGTTGCACGCGGCCGCGTGCAGCACATGCTCGCGGTCGCTCCGCTCCGGCTATGTCCGCCATGCGCGGACGCAGCGCCGTTACTGTGACGACGATTGTTACCGGCGCGGCGAATTCTCCACGCTGTTCATGCACTGGCCGGTGCCTGGGCGGACGGAACCAATTGCCGGCAAGGTCGAGTTCGCCGCTGGCAGCATGATCCAGACGTTGACGGTGATGAGTGCCGTCTGGTGCTGGAGCTGCACGATCACCGCCTGGACCTTCGCGAGAGCTTTGACCGGCGCATATTTGGACAGTCGCGACCCGATCACGATGGAAGGAGGTGACACCTAGAGCATGATCCGGAAAAAGTGTGAAGCGGTTTTCCGAAACGATCATGCTCAAACAATAACCTAAAGCGCGATGACGATTCATCCTAATCGCATCGCGCTTTAGCTGCGCGGCTGCACGCGCGTAGAAGCCGCAGCACCGTATTCTTGCAGGCGCCGCGTCCAGCCCCGGCGGCGTCGATCAGGGAATGGGTGCTGCGGCCGCCGCTGGCTCCGTTGCGCTGGCCTCGTGCGTCACCACGCGCTGGTCGCTCTTGCCGGCGATCATGCTGCTGCCCTCGAACCTTGCCCGGTAGACCAGCACGTTCTCCATCACGCGCTGGACGTAGTTGCGCGTCTCGGACAGCGGGATGCGCTCGACCCAGTCGACCGGATCGATGTTGGGGTCCCGGGGATCACCGCGCTTCTGCACCCATTCACGCACGCGGCCGCGGCCGGCATTGTATCCGGCGAAGGTCATGATCTGGTTACCGCGATATTCCGAGAACAGCGCGCTGAGCTCGGCGGCGCCCATCTGCGTGTTGTAGACGGGGTCGGAGACCATCCTGTCCCAGTCGTAAGTCAGGCCGAAGCGCTTCGCGGTGTCGCGTCCCGCTTCCGGCGTCACCTGCATCAGCCCGACCGCGTTGGCATGCGACTTGTCGCGCTGCTCGAACGAGCTCTCGGTGCGTGCCACCGAATAGATCACGCTGGTCTCGATCGCCGGTGCGACCTGCTTGTGCTCGGGGATGCCGATGGTCGGGAAGGCGTAATGGTCGAGCGCGAGCCCGCGCGCCAGCGCGGTCTTGCCGACCTCCAGCATCACGCGCGCATCGTTGCGCCGGCCCGCAAGCTCGCCGAGCGCTTCCAGCGCGGCGACGTCGGTGCTCTCTTTGGCGAAATCCTCAGCGTAATAGAACACCATGTCGCGCTCGCCGATGCCGTAGAGCATGTCGGCGGCGCGCACGCGCTCGTCCGCAAGCTGCGCATCGGCCGAGGCCAGCACCGGCGAGGGCGGACGCAGCTCGATGCCGTCGAGGCCGAGCCTGGCGCGTGCGAGCTGGCCGTAATAGGCGGTGTGATAGCGCGCCGCCGCCCGGTAGCTCATGCGCGCGTCGGCCGCCGCGCCCATGGCTTCGGCCGCGCGGCCGCGCCAGTAATGCGCCCGTGACAGCGCGATCGGATTGGACGAGCCAGCGTCGATCGAGGCGAAATGCACCATCGCCGTCTTGGGATCGTCGAGATAGCGTAGCGCGATCCAGCCGCACATGAAGTGATAGTCGACGCGATAGACTTCCTTGTCAGGCACCGCGGCCGTGCGGACCACGTCATAGGCGGTCCTGGACTTGCCCTGGTCGAGCAGCTTGCGCGCCAGCATGCGGCGCTCGCGCCACCAGGCGTCGGTGTCCTGGGCCGCCATGGTCTCGGGCGCGGCGGCAAGGATCACCTCGGCGGCGTCGTCGATGCGGTCCTTCTGCAGGTGCCATTGCGCGCGGCACAGCACGTAGCCGAGATCGCGGCGCGCTTCGGCCGGCACGTCCTCGAGATAGTCATTGGCCTTGCTGGCCTTGCCGGTGACGGCGGCGCAGGCCTTGACGATGGCAAGCGCATCCTCGCCGAGCCGTTTGGCCGCGCGCCTTGCGCCGTCATAGTCCTTGGCGCCGAGACGCTTGTCCATGCGGGCGCGATGATCGTCCGCCGTGAGCAGATCACGGAAGGCCTGGTAGGAGTCCTCTTCGCTCCGCTCGGACAATTCCTCCGCGCGCCAGGTTTCCCGGACCAGCCGCGCAGCCCTGTCGGTCTCGCCTTCGGCGAGCAGGACGCGCGCGAGTGCGAACTTGCCCTTGGCGCTGGTCGGGCGATCCATCGTGAACTTGTGCACGATGGCCGCGTCGGCCTTCTCCTGCCACAGCCGTGCCTCGGCACGGCGGCGGAGCAGGGCGCTGCTCGGCCAACCGGGATTGGCGGCGAGGAAGGCGGCGTAGCGCTTGAAATTCGCGGTGCTGTCGGGATGGCGCAGCATGAACCAGTCGGCGAGCTTCTGTCCGGCAGGGTCCGTGATGCGGTCGCGCGCAGCGCTCGCGTCTTCGGTCTTGCCCTTGCGCGTCAGGTCGATGGCGTCCTTCAGCGCGGCGAGATCGCCGGTCAGCGGCGGCGGCACCGGCTTGGCCGCGCGCTCCTCGACTGCCTTCTTCGATTTGCGCTTGGCCTCGGCGTGCTTGCCGTGTCGCGCTTTGCCGGCGGAGGCGTGGCGGTGCTTGCCCGCTTTCGCCTCATGCGTCTTCTTCGGTGCGGATGATTTTTGACTGCTCTTCGCCTCCAGCTCGGTGGGAAGGAGGGCCATCGCGGCCACGGCAACGACACACGCGAGCGAGCGTAGGCACTGGTTCATTGGATGGTCCCCCCTGCGAAAACCACTACAAACCAAGGTCCGCGACATGCGGCTTGCGAATCAAAAACACACTGAACGATGCGTCGGCATCGTGTCGCATCCTCAAGCTGTCGCAACAATGCGGCAAAATACCGATTGGAACTAGGGAACTTCCGAAATGGCGGAAGAGGCAGTGGCTTTAACCTTTGTTAACGATGCGGACTCGCGCGACGATTGCGCGCGGTACAGGGCGCCGGAACGGCCAGATTGCACGTGTTGCCTCGGCCAAATCCGGTGTATGAGTTCCCTCGCTTCATCCTTTCAGCCTTTGCCCTGTACCTATGCCGATTTTCAACCAGTCGATCCGGCGCAAGATCGTCGGCATCGCGCTCGGATTGATCGTCCTGATGCTGGTCACCTCGATCCTGTCCATGGTGATGTCCAGCCAGGTCGGCATTTTGCTCGACGAGCTGACCAACCGCTACATCCCGGCCTATAGCCATCTGGCGCGCGCGAACATCCGCTCGCTGGAACGGGCGCTGGCGCAGCGGCGGATGGTGATGACCAGGATGGAGGCGCCGTCGGACGAGGAGGCCTACGCGGCGCGGCTTCGCGACTTCGAGGCCTTGGACCGCAATTTCGAGCGGGAGGCCGAGGCCGCTCGCAAGCTCATCAACGCGATCATCGACGACCCCAGGACGTATTCCGACAACGCCGCGCTGGCACGGCTCGACGTCCGGATCGAAAGCTCCGTTACCGAGCTGCGGCGCGATCTGGACGAGGGCAATGCGAAACTGCTCAAGCAGGTCGAGGCCAAGGATATGGCCGCGGCCCGCGGCACGCTGGAACACCTCGACACGCTGCGCGATGCATTCAACCGGAAGGTCGATGCGATCCGCGCCGACATGCTGGCGCAGGTCTATTTCTCGACGTCTCAGGTGATCGGCCGCCAGCACCAGACCATCATCGTGTCGGGGATCGTAACCCTGCTCGCGGCGATCGTCGGCTTCGTGTTTGCGCTGCTGGTGAGTAGCGGCATCACGCGACCGGTGCGCCTGCTGCTGGCCGGCGCCCGCGAGGTCGAGGCGGGCCGGTTCGACAAGCCCATCACCGTCTCGACACAGGACGAGATCGGCGAGCTCGCTGCCGCCTTCAACCGCATGATCGAGCAGCTCAGGCACAACGAGCGCATTCGCGAGACCTTCGGCCGTTACATCGACCCGAAGGTGGTGCAGGGCCTGATCGACCGGCCGGAGGTCGCCATCGACGGTGAGCGCCGGGTGATGACCATCTTGTTCTGCGACATGAGCGGCTTCACCTCGATGAGCGAGGGCATGACGCCGCGCGGCCTCGTCAAGGTGATGAACCACTACTTCACCGTGATGTCCGCTCCCATCAGGAACAATCGCGGGATCATCGACAAATATATCGGCGACGCCATCATGTCATATTGGGGGCCGCCCTTCATCGAGGAGGAGGAGCAGGGTCTGCTCGCAGGGCTCGCCGCCGTCGAGATGACCGATCAGGTGCCCGCGCTGCAGAAGCAGCTGCCGGACCTGCTCGGCATCCGCGCCATGCCGGCGCCGTGCGATCTTCGCGTCGGCATCGCCACGGGCGAGGTCCTGACCGGCAGTATCGGTTCCGAGCTGATGATGAGCTTCACCGTGATGGGCGACGCCGTGAATCTCGCCTCGCGGCTGGAGGCCGTCAACAAGGTCTACGGCACCCGCATCCTGATCTCGCAGGCGACCGCGGACGGGATCGGATCGCGCCTGGAATTGCGCGAGATCGATCGTCTGGCGGTCGCGGGCCAAAGCGCGCCGCAGGCGATCTTCGAGCTGATGGCGAGACCGGGCGCGCTCAGCGATGCGCAAGTGAGCTTGCGCACGCATTATGCCGATGGTCTCGCCGCCTATCGTGCGCGGCGCTTCGACGAGGCCCGCGCCGCCTTCAACGCGGCGCTAGAGGCGGTCCCTGGCGACGGCCCCTCGCGCACGATGCTCGGCCGCATCGCTCAATTTGCGGCCAATCCGCCGGATCCCGATTGGGACGGCGTCTGGCGGCTGGAGCAGAAATAGCCGTGCCTTTGCGGTCGGACACGCCGCGCCGGAAAAAAAGATGCTACTCCATAACGATGTTCGCCGTGACCTATTTCCCGGGCTTAGGTTGGGTGTCCATGAGGCGTCTGATGGGGACACGCCGATGACACATCTCGAGGACAGGCTGGAACGGTTCGAGACGCTCACCGCCGAATGTGAGCTGATCGCCAAGCTCGCCACCGACAGCAGCAAGCGCGAGTTCTATTTGAAGCTCGGGGAACAATACCGTCAGCTGGCCGTCGATATCCGGCAGGCGATCGCGACGACGGCTGCGGCCTGAGCCGACTGAAATCCGTTCTTAACGTTTGGCGCGCATCCTTGGAGCAAGCGAGCATCGCCGGTCGGCGACACTCGTTGGTGGGAAGGCCGGGGTTCGCTGCAATGCAGCGCGCCTCGTGAGTGTGATTTGCCATGTCTGACAGGGCAATCCCATGCGCCTCGTTGCAGTGATCATATTCGCGCTCATGACGGCGGCCTGCGATCAGGAGCAGGACATCACCGGCTCGACGACGCCGGCCTGTCCGTTGCGCAACTACAGCTACAATCCACGCGACATGAACCAGTGCGTCAGCGCCTGCAAAACGTGCGACCGCGGCACGACGGTCACCTGCACGACCTCCTGCACCCTCAAGGGCGCTCGCTGAGCACTTTGCGGATGCGCGGAACCGGTAGGGCCCTCGAGCCAATGCCGGCGGTGCTGGAGCACCGGAACGATTCACATGGATTAATCATTGAAGGAGGCGGCAGGACGCGGAGTCCAATGGAATGGGTATGCTCGATCCCGGTCGATTTCTGGTGTCGTGCTCGCATTGCGATGCCTGGCCGATGGCGGCCAATGTGAAACGGTCGAGCTGGTCGGCGTCGCCGCACGAGGTCCGCTTCGTCTGCACGCGTTGCCGCCGCGAAGAGACGGCGATCGTCTCGGCCTCCGGCGAATTGACTCCCATCAAGCGCGTCGATGCCCCGCCACGCGATGTCGCTGTCGCCTGGGCCCAGGCGCAACGCTCGCGCGGGCGGTCCTGATGATTGGTATCGCCGGCGCCGGTGCCCGGCTCCAGGTGAGAGCTGCCGGCTGTCAGGGATCAGCCTGTTTCGCTTCTCTGTCAATCTGCCCGCATAAAAATATTCCGCTTTACCGAAATTCGGAAATGACGTATGTGTCGCCCATCCCGGCTCAATCTCGAGGGGCGACCATGCGGTCGTCATTGTCGCGAGCCGGGTTTGCGGTGGACGCGGCAGCGTCGTGTACGAGAGCTGAGGGCGGGGCGGATTGCTCTCCGTGAGCCCGAGGCTTCGTACGGACGAGCGGCGCTGTCAGGTTCGTCGCGCCGGCATTTCGATGGCAACGTGCACAACGCCGTCGAACCCTGCGGCGCCAACGGACCGCGCGTACGGCAAAACCGTGTGGTCCTGGCCGTCGTTGCTACGGCCAAGCTCTGGCGAATGCGGCCCTCGCGTCAACCGGCGCGGTGCCGGCGACTTTCGCGGGAGTGAGGGAGGCCAGAGGGAACTCGGCTCCCGGGAGAGCGCGGCATAAGCCGTCCGACCATCGCGCAGGGAAGGCCGTGTGTTGGGCTTCACCTGTATGCTGCTGTGCGGTTCTTCCTGCGTGTGCTCTCGCGCAGCGGACCGCGGGTGCCGCCGGCACCCGGCCTTCCCTGCGCCCTCTTGGCTATGAGGGTGGAGTGACCAAGCAAAGCTCGGGCGAAATCAGCCGCGAGAATGCGAAGGCATGTCTGCACCTCCACACTCGCTGTCATCGCCCGCGAAGGCGGGCGATCCAGTACGCCGAGACGGCAATGATTGAAACGAGGGGGCACGGCGTGCTGGATTCCCTGCCTTCGCAGGAAACGACAAGTGTTATTTGGAGAACGCAGCGTCGCCTCACACTCAGTCATTGCGAGCGCAGCGACTTGTCCGCCGAAGCCTTTGGCGAAAGCGGAATCAATCCAGAATCTTTCCGCGGCGGGATTCTGGATTGCTTCGTCGCAAGAGCTCCTCGCAACGACGAGGAGGAGAGTGCGGGCGCTACTCTTCGCTCTCGTGCCCCGGACGCAGCGCAGCGTCCCCCCGGCGATGCGAAGCATCGTCCGGTTCGACGATACGCTGCCGAGCCGCCGCCCATCTATCCGCAATCGCCGTGTTGCCTGGGGTCCCGGCTCTGCGCCGCAACGCCCCACGCGTTGCAGCTTGTCCGGGACACGAGCGATGTGCATCGCTTCGCGTGGGGCCGCCGCCGACTCACTCCCGGTATGCCCGCCTGTCGTCCAGAGCGGATGTTCTTTGCCTTTCGAAAGATCTCAGGTTGTGGATCGTCATTTTGGCGAGGTATCCACGTAAGCAAACCCGTGTCTTCCCGGTCACGATTGTGCTGCCTGTGCAACACCCGCATCGGATTTAACCCTCATCACCCGCGGTTCGCATCGCCGCCGCTTTTTGGCCACACCCGAACATGAATAAAATCGCTCTAATGTTCTAAGGGTAGTGGCGGTCTTCGAAGGCGACGAGAAAATCCCAAGGTCGATTCAAATCTTGGCTCTGATTTTTCGGGTCTGAAAGGGTTGGCCGGGGAAGCTGGTTGCGATGGGCGCAAAGATCAACAAGCAAAGGCTGCCGAGCCGTCACGTGACGGAAGGCCCTGCGCGCGCGCCGCATCGGTCCTATTTCTACGCCATGGGTCTGACCACCGAGCAGATCCACCAGCCCTTCGTCGGCGTCGCCTCGTGCTGGAACGAAGCTGCTCCCTGCAACATCGCGCTGATGCGTCAGGCGCAGGCGGTGAAGAAGGGCGTCGCGTCCGCCGGCGGCACGCCGCGCGAATTCTGCACCATCACCGTGACCGACGGCATCGCCATGGGCCATGACGGCATGCGCTCCTCGCTGCCGTCGCGCGAATGCATCGCCGATTCAGTCGAGCTGACCGTGCGCGGCCATGCCTATGACGCGCTCGTCGGGCTCGCCGGCTGCGACAAGTCGCTGCCGGGCATGATGATGGCGATGGTCCGCCTCAACGTGCCCTCGATCTTCATCTATGGCGGCTCGATCCTGCCCGGCAATTTCCGCGGGCAGCAGGTCACCGTGCAGGACATGTTCGAGGCGGTCGGCAAGCATTCGGTCGGCGCCATGTCGGACGAGGACCTCGACGAGATCGAGCGCGTCGCCTGTCCCTCGGCCGGCGCCTGCGGCGCGCAGTTCACCGCCAACACCATGGCGACCGTCTCCGAGGCGATCGGGCTGGCGCTGCCGTACTCGGCCGGTGCTCCGGCGCCGTACGAGATTCGTGACGCCTTCTGCATGACCGCGGGCGAGAAGGTGATGGACCTGATCGCCCAGAACATCCGGCCGCGCGACATCGTTACCCGCAAGGCGTTGGAGAATGCGGCCGCCGTGGTCGCGGCGTCCGGTGGCTCGACCAATGCTGCGCTGCACCTACCTGCGATCGCGCACGAGGTCGGCATCAAGTTCGACCTGTTCGACGTCGCTGAAATCTTCAAAAAGACACCATATGTCGCGGATTTGAAGCCGGGTGGCCGTTATGTCGCCAAAGACATGTTTGAAGTAGGTGGCATACCGCTTCTGATGAAGACGCTGCTCGACAACGGCTTCCTGCACGGTGATTGCCTTACCGTCACAGGCCGCACGATCGCCGAAAACCTCAAGAGCGTGAAATGGAATCCGCACCAGGACGTGGTGCACCCGGCAGACAAGCCCATCACCGTGACAGGCGGTGTGGTCGGCCTGAAGGGCAATTTGGCGCCAGAAGGTGCGATCGTGAAAGTCGCGGGAATGTCCAACCTCAGGTTTACCGGTCCGGCCAGGTGCTTCGACCGTGAGGAGGACGCGTTCGAGGCGGTCCAGAACCGCACCTACCGCGAAGGCGAAGTCATCGTGATCCGCTACGAGGGGCCCAAGGGCGGTCCCGGCATGCGGGAAATGCTCCAGACCACGGCAGCGCTGACCGGCCAAGGCATGGGCGGCAAGATCGCGCTCATCACCGACGGCCGCTTCTCCGGCGCCACCCGCGGCTTCTGCATCGGCCATGTCGGGCCGGAGGCGGCGGTCGGCGGCCCGATCGGGCTGCTCGAGGACGGCGACGTCATCGAGATCGACGCGGTGGCCGGTACTCTTAACGTAAAATTGAGCGACGCCGAGCTCGCCCAGCGCAGAACCAAATGGAGCGCCCGCGCGACTAACCACACGTCGGGTGCGCTCTGGAAATATGCTCAGCAGGTTGGACCGGCGGTCGGGGGGGCAGTGACCCATCCGGGCGGCGCGCACGAGAAACAGTGCTATGCGGACATTTAGGCGTGCCACAGTTGCGTTTGTGTTGGGGGCGGCTGCGCTGGCCGCGCCGGCGTTCGGCTTCGACGGTGCGCCGGTCAACCCGAAGGACGCCACCATCCCGGTCGTGACGACCTTGCCCGGCGCTGCGGGTGCGGTGCGCACCAAGGTTCCGCCGCAGGTCGCAACCCAGGAAACCTCGCTCAGCGCCTTGCAATATGCCGCCGAGGGCGGCCACCCCATCGCGCAGTGGAAGCTCGGCCGTATGTACGCCAACGGCGACGGCGTCGCCCAGGACGATCTGCGTGCCTTCGAATATTTCAGCCGGATCGCCAACGCGCATGCCGAGGACAGCCCGTCGGCGCCGCAGGCGCAGATCGTGGCCAACGCCTTCGTCGCCCTCGGCCGCTACTATCTGGCCGGCATCCCGAATTCGAAGGTCAAGGCCGACCCGGACCGCGCCCGCGAGATGTTTTCCTATGCCGCATCCTATTTCGGCAACGCGGACGCGCAGTACGACCTCGCCCGTCTGTACCTGAAGACCCCGGACGCCTCGCGCGAGGACTACCGCTATGGCGCGCGCTGGCTTGGCCTCGCCGCGCAGAAGGGCCAGCATCAGGCCCAGGCCTTGCTCGGTCAGATGCTGTTCAACGGCGACCGCCTGCCGCGGCAGGCCGCACGCGGCCTGATGTGGCTGACGCTGGCGCGCGACAGCGCCGGTGCCGACGAGGTCTGGATCAAGGAAAGCTACAACCGCGCCTTCGCCAAGGCCTCCGACGACGACCGCGCCATGGCCCTGCAAATGCTGGAGCAATGGGTGCAGGGGCGTCGGGAGTGATCGGCTGAGGCGGCCTCAAGCCGCCTCGAGATCCAGATCCGCCCACACCGGCACGTGGTCCGACGGCTTCTCCCAGCCGCGCACATAGCTGTCGATGCCGACATTGGCGAGCTTGTCGCTCGCCTGCGGCGACAGCAGTAGGTGGTCGATCCGCAGCCCCTGGTTCTTCTGCCAGGCGCCGGCCTGGTAATCCCAGAAGGTGTAGAGCCCGCCCTCGTCGGTGACGGCGCGCAAGGCGTCGGTGAGGCCGATGCCGAGCAGGGACTGGAAGCTCTCGCGCGTCTCGGTCTTGAACAGCGCGTCCTCGGTCCAGGCGGCCGGATTGTGCACGTCGCGGGCATGCGGGATGACGTTGAAATCGCCGGCCAGAATCAGCGGGACCTCCTCCTTGAGCCGCTCTTTCGAATAATCAAGAAGCCGCGACATCCATTTGAGCTTGTAGGGATATTTATCGGTCCCGACCGGATTGCCATTGGGCAGATAGAGGCAGGCGATGCGCAGCACGCCAGACTTCAGCGTCACCACGCCTTCGAGGAAGCGGGCATGGCTATCCTCGTCGTCGCCGGCAAGGCCCGACTTGGTCTCGTCGAACCTGAGCTTGGAGAGCAGGGCGACGCCATTGAACGTCTTCTGCCCGTGCGTCACCACGTTGTAGCCGAGCGCCTCGATCTCCAGCCGCGGAAAGGCCTCGTCGACGCACTTGATCTCCTGCAGGCAGACGATGTCCGGCTGGCACTCTTTCAGCCAGGTCAGGAGCAGATCGATCCGCTGCCGGACCGAGTTCACGTTCCAGGTGGCTACTCTGATGGGCATTGGAAGGGCTCCGGGCGGGGGTCTTGGTTAGAACAAAATGCAAACGCACCCGTCAAGCCGGCCGCAAAATCTCCCACAAAATTAACCCGGCTTAAGCAGGCCGCAGGCCATTGATCGTCAAGAGGTTCCTCGGATGGATGGCCGGACAAGGCGATGAAGCGAACTCAGCCGCGTGACGGCCTGATCGGCGCGTTCCTGTATTGGCTCGGCGGCTTCGAGATCGAGGACGGCCTGACCGCGGACCTCAGCGAGCGCGAGATCCGCCGCATCCGCGCCAAGCAGATCGACGCGGTGACCCAGCTAATGCCCGTGACGATGGCCGTGACGATGCTGAACGTCGCCATCGTGCTGATCCTGTTCTGGGGCAGGGGCTGGAACGACTTCCTCGCGATCTGGGGCCTGACGCTCGCCGCCACCGCTTCGCTCGCGGTGCGCGCGTGGCACAAGTCGCATCAGAACCCGCCGCAGGAGGCATCCCCGCACGCGGCGCGGCAGATGCTGCGGCAGGCGTTTTTTCTCGCCGCGATCTGGGGCGCGCTGCCGCTCGCTCTGTTCAGCCGCATCGAGCCGACCAGTCAATTGCTCCTGGCCTGCCTGATGGTCGGCATGATGTCCGGCGGCGCTTTCACGCTCTCGACCTTCCCGCGCGCGGGCCTCGTCTATCTCGCGACCATGACGATCGCCTGTGCCGGCGCGCTGCTCCTGTGCGGCACCGGCCCATATCTGGTGACCGCCGTGTTCCTGCTGCTGTTCGCATTCTTCATGGCGCGCAACATCGTCTCCCAGGGCAACCTCTTCCTCGGCAATCTCAAGGCCCAGCTCGAGCTCGAGCGCCAGACCGAGATCATCTCGCTGCTGCTGAAGGACTTCCAGGAGAACGCCAGCGACTGGCTCTGGCAGACCGATGCCGAGGGACGCCTCGTCGACGTGCCGCAACGCTTCGCGGACGTCGCGCAGCTGCCGCTCCCGCTGCTGAAAGGCGCGCAGTTCGCCGACGTGCTCGACATGCTCTGCCCCGAAGACAAGTCAGCGGCCTACAACATCGTCGGCCTGATGGAGCAGGCCGAGCCGCTGCACGAGATGAATCTCAAGGTCGTCGCAGGCGGCGAGGCCCGGCTGTGGTCGCTGACGGCGAAGCCGGCCCATGATCGTGACGGTCATTTCCTCGGCTATCGCGGCTTCGGGCGCGATGTCACCGAGCGCTGGCGCGCGGAAAAGGCCGAGGCCGAAAGCCGCGCCAAGTCCGACTTCCTGGCGGTGATGAGCCACGAGATCCGCACGCCCATGAACGGCGTGCTCGGTCTTGCCAGCATGCTGCTCGAAACCAGGCTCGATCCGGAGCAGCGCGAGGCCGTCACCACGATCCGCGAGTCCGGCGACAACCTCCAGCGCATCCTCAACGACATTCTCGATCTCTCCAAGCTGGAAGCTGGCCGCTTCCAGTTCGAGGCAATCGACTTCGCGCCGCGGGCGCTGGTCGAGACGGTTGCGACCGTGGTGCGCGCCAGCGCCAAGACCAAGGGGCTCATGGTCAAGGTCGAGCTCGATCCGAACCTGCCGCCGACGCTCCGCGGCGACGTCGCGCGCATCCGCCAGGTGCTGCTCAATCTCGCCTCCAACGCTGTGAAGTTCACCGACGAAGGCGAGGTGACGATATCGGCGACCTGCCAGGCGCGGCGCGACCTGCTGGCGACCGTCGAATGGACGGTGACCGACAGCGGCATCGGTATCGCGCCCGACAAGCTCGACCTGCTGTTCAGCGACTTCGCCCAGGCGGATGCCTCGATCAGCCGCCGCTTCGGCGGCACTGGCCTCGGCCTTGCCATCAGCAGGCGGATCATCGAGCAGATGGGCGGCACGATCGGCGTCATCTCGACGCCAGGAGAGGGCTCGACCTTCCGCTTCACGCTGGTCCTGCCCTGGAGCCAGGCGCAGGCGTCCAATCAGGCTGGCGGTCGCGACGAAGCCGACGAGCTCCAGGCCCGGATCGCCGGTCTCGACCGGCCGCTGAAGGTGCTGGTCGCGGAGGACGATGCGGTCAACCGCATGGTCGTGAGCAATATGCTGGGGGCATTCGACATCGAGCAGCGTGTCGTCGCCGACGGGACCGAAGCCGTCGCGGCAGCCTCCGAAGGCAATTACGACGTCGTGCTGATGGACGTGCGCATGCCCGACATGGACGGGCTCGCCGCCACCCGCGCGATCCGCGCGCAAGGCGAGCGCTTCGAAGCCTTGCCGATCATCGCGCTGACCGCCAATGCCTTCCCCGAGGACATCAAGATCTGCCGCGAAGCCGGCATGTCGGACTTCCTGGCCAAGCCGCTGCGAAAGCCGGCGCTGGTCGGAGCGCTCCTGCGGGCGCTGGACGGTCACGTCATGTCGGAGGACGCACCGCTGCAGCCGACGTTGATGCCGGTCGAGGTGGCCTGGACGGACGAGGAAAGGCAGATAACGGGCGCGTAGGTGCGCTAGACCGAGAAGCTCGTCCCGCAGCCGCAGGACGCGGTGGCGTTGGGATTGTTGACGCGGAACGAAGCGCCGATCAGGTCATCGACGAAATCGACCTGCGATCCCGCCAGAAACGGCTGCGAGGCGGAATCGACCAGCACCACCGCATTGTCCTGCTCGATCACGAGATCGTCGTCGGTGCGGGCACGGTCGATGTCGAACTTGTACTGGAAGCCGGAGCAGCCGCCGCCCTCGACGGAGATGCGCAGCATCGCGCCAGAACCTTCGCCCTTGAGGATCTCCCCAATCCGGCGTGCGGCCCGGTCGCTGATGGTCACGGCAGTCGTCATTGCTGGTCTCCGATAGTCCCGGCGTCATACCCAATTCATTTGGTATCCCGCGCCCGACATAGTTAAGTGCCACCATACGCAGAATCAAATGGATAGGGACTAAATTCGCCGTGTCCGTCGGAATGGCAGCCCCCCGCGCGCCCTATGCCTGCGACCCCGATCGCAGCCGCGGCCGGCTGGTCGCCGAGCCTCCGAGCCGGACCCGCAGCCCGTTCCGGCGCGATTGCGACCGGGTGATCCATTCCACCGCGTTCCGACGCCTGAAGTACAAGACCCAGGTGTTCGTGTTCCACGAGGGCGACCATTACCGCACCCGGCTGACCCATTCGCTGGAGGTGGCCCAGATCGCCCGCGCGCTGGCCCGCCAGCTCGGGCTCGACGAGGACCTCACCGAAACTCTGGCGCTCGCGCACGATCTCGGTCATCCGCCGTTCGGGCATGCCGGCGAGCGGGCCCTGGACGCCTGTCTGAAGGCGTTCGGGGGCTTCGACCACAATGCCCAGACGCTGCGCGTCGTGGCTTCGCTCGAGCACCGCTATCCCGAGTTCGACGGGCTCAACCTGACCTGGGAATCGCTGGAAGGCATCGTCAAGCATAACGGTCCGCTGACCGACCGCAGCGGCGCCCCGGTCGGGGGCTACCGCGAGCATGGCGTTCCCGTCGGGATCGCCGACTACGTCAAGACCTACGATCTCGAATTGTGGAGCTTCGCCTCGCTGGAGGCGCAGGTCGCCGCGATCGCCGACGACATCGCCTATGATGCCCACGACATCGATGACGGTCTGCGCGCCGGCCTGTTCCAGCTCGACGATCTCAAGGTGATGCCGCTGACGGCGGAGATCATCGCCGAGACTGCGGAGCATTATCCCGATCTTGAAGACGTCCGGCGCGGTGCTGAGCTGGTGCGCGAGCTGATCTCGCACCTGATCGGAGCGGTGTTTGCGGAGACAGGGAAGAACCTCGCGGCCGTAAAGCCGCAATCGGCCCAGGATGTCCGGCGGCAGAACCGGGCGCTGGTCGCGTTCCCCGCCGAAGTGGCCGAGGAAGAGGCCGCCATCAAACGCTTCCTGTACCAGCACATGTACCGCCACGAGCGGGTGATGCGGGTGATGGGTGAGGCCGAGCAGATCCTGTTTGACCTGTTCGCAAAATACCTGAAATCCCCCAGCGAGCTGCCGCCGGAATGGCTGCTGGGGTCGGAGGCGGACGATGAGGGCGACCGAGCCCGTCGGATCGGCAATTTCATCGCCGGAATGACCGACCGTTTCGCCCTGACTGAGCACCAGCGGCTCTTTGACTCGACCCCGGATTTGCGTTAGGCGGCGGCCATGCCCCAGACATCCTCATCGCTGCATCTGTTCGCTGACGTGCTCGCACGCGTGCACGGCGCCTGCCGCGCGCTTGCGGCGGATTTCAGCTGGCCCGAGGGCATCGATTTCTCCCGCGTGGTGGTCGAGCCGCCGCGCGATGCCTCCCATGGCGACATGGCGACCAACGCCGCCATGGTGCTTGCGAAAGAGGCAAAGGCAAAGCCGCGCGATCTCGCCGAGCAGATCGCCGAACGGCTGCGAACGGATGCGCTGATCGCCAAGGTCGATGTCGCCGGTCCCGGCTTCATCAATCTGACGCTGAAGCCGGCCGCCTGGGCCGAGGCGCTGCGTACGGTGCTGCGCGAAGGCGCCGATTACGGCCGCATCCGGGGCGGCGCCAAGGTCAATGTCGAATACGTGTCGGCCAATCCGACCGGGCCGATGCATGTCGGCCATTGCCGCGGCGCCGTGTTCGGCGACGCGCTGGCGAGCCTGCTCCAGTTCGCCGGCCACGATGTCACGCGAGAATATTACATCAATGACGCCGGCGCCCAGGTCGACGTGCTCGCGCGCTCGGCCTTCCTGCGGTATCGCGAAGCGCTCGGCGAGGACATCGGCGCGATCCCGGAAGGGCTCTATCCCGGCGACTACCTCAAGCCGGTCGGGCAGGCGCTGGCGACGGAGCATGGCGACAAGCTGCTCGCGATGAGCGAGGCCCAGTGGCTGCCGACCGTGCGCGCCAAGGCGATCGCGATGATGATGGACGAGATCAAGGACGATCTCGCCGCCCTCAACATCCGCCATGACGTGTTCTTCTCCGAGCGCTCCCTGATCGAGACCGGTAACAACAAGGTCGCCGAGACCATCGACTTCCTGAAGGCCAAGGGCGACATCTACGAAGGCCGCCTGCCGCCGCCGAAGGGCGCGCCGGTCGAGGATTGGGAAGACCGCGAGCAGCTGCTGTTCAGGGCGACCGCCTACGGCGACGACGTCGATCGTCCGCTGATCAAGTCGGATGGTTCCTACACCTACTTCGCCTCCGACATCGCCTACCACAAGAATAAGTTCGACCGCGGCTTTGCCGAGATGATCGACGTCTGGGGCGCCGATCACGGCGGCTACATCAAGCGCATGCAGGCGGCGGTGAAGGCGACGACGTCGGCTACGGGATCGCTGGACGTCAAGATCGTCCAGCTCGTGAAGCTCCTGCGCAACGGCGAGCCGGTGAAGATGTCCAAGCGGAGCGGGGACTTCGTCACCTTGCGTGAAGTGGTGGATGAAGTCGGCCAGGACGCCGTCCGCTTCATGATGCTGTACCGGAAGAACGACGCGGTGCTCGATTTCGACCTGGCCAAGGTCATGGAACAGTCGCGCGACAACCCGGTGTTCTACGTCCAGTACGGCCATGCCCGCGGTCACTCGATCTTCCGCAATGCCCGCGCCGAGGTGTTCCCGGAACTCCCAGAGGATGCCGGCGCGCGGATCGCATGGCTCGCTGAGTCGGCGGTGGAACGGTTGTCGGACCCCGTTGAGCTCGATCTTCTTAAGCGCCTCGCAATTTATCCGCGCATGCTGGAAGCTGCCGCCGCGGCCCATGAGCCGCACCGAATTGCCTTTTATCTCTATGATTTAGCCAGCGAATTTCATGCACTTTGGACGAAAGGGCGCGATTTGCCCTATTTACGCTTCATTATCAATAATGATGCAGATCTTACAAAGGCGCGATTGGCAATGGTCCAGGGCGTCGTCTCGGTCCTGGCATCGGGCCTCGCCATCCTCGGCGTCCATGCCCCGGACGAGATGCGGTAGTTTGGGGCGAACTACTTAAGGGGAATTCGGGGGTAACCGGCAGAAGCCGGATCGCTTAGACTTGGTTGAAAGCCTTGTGGGTCGAAAGCCGTGCCTTGGTCGAGGGGCGCGCGGCTTTCCCGAAGGGACGCATCATCACGATGGCCGAACGATATCAGGACAGACCGTTTCCTTCCGATGACTATGGTCACGGCGGCGACCAGCATGGGAAGGCGGACAGCGATCCCTTGGCCGAGCTCGCCCGTCTGATCGGGCAGACCGATCCGTTTGCAGCGCAGTCGCGTCCGCGGGCGGCGCCCGCCCAGAGCTATCAGGACCACGATTACCGCCAGCTCGATGATCAGCAGGACTACGCGGAGCAGGCACCGTCGCCGCCCTCATGGATGCGGCGTGCCAACGTGCAACCGCAGCCGGCACCCGCGCCGGAGCCTGACTATCCGGTCACCGTAAGCCCGGTCCACCCGCTGCATCGCTACGCCGCCAAGCCTGCCGCGCCCGAGCCTGTCGTTCATCAGCCCCAGGCCTATCAGGACACCTATCAAGATCAGGCTCATCAGGAGCAGGCCTATCAGCAGCATGGTCAGGCCCACCAGGAGCAGTCCTATCAGGAGCCGTATGCGCAGCCCGATCCGTCGCGCTACGACGATGCGCTCTATGGTCGGCTGGAGACGGGCGAGCAGGACTATCAGCGCGAGCCGGCCTATCCCGACGACCCTTACGCCGACCAGAGCGACTATCCGGAGGACGAGGTCGAGGAGCCGAAGAAGCAGCGCGGCGGCATGATGACGGTCGCGGCGATCCTGGCGCTTGCCGTGCTCGGCACCGGTGCTGCATTCGCCTACAAGACCTATATCGGCTCGCCTCGTAGCGGCGAGCCGCCGATCATCAAGGCCGACAACACCCCGACCAAGATCGTGCCGGCGCCGACGGACTCCGCGGTCAAGGTGCCGGACCGCATGGTCAGCGGTGACGGCACCGAAAAGATCGTGCCGCGCGAGGAGGCGCCCGTCGACGTCAACGCCAAGGCGGGCGGGCCGCGCGTGGTGTTCCCGCCGCTGAACCAGAATGCGAACCCGCCCTCGGTGGCGAGCGTGTCGCCATCCACCGTGCCGCCGCCGAGCGCGGGTCCGAGCCCGAGCAACGGCACGCTGCCGAACAATTCGCCGCGCGCGATCAGGACCGTTGCGGTGAAGGGCGATCAGACCGATAGCGCCGTGCCGCAATCGGCCGCCGCCAAGCCGACGCCCGCGGCGCCGAAGCCTGTTGCCGCGCCGGTTGCGCCCGCCGCCCCGCGCAATCCGCCGACCTCGGCCAATGCCAGCGCCAACCAGCCGATGTCGCTGGCGCCGCAATCGTCCCCGGCGGCCGAGCCGCCGCAGCGGATGGCTGCGACGAACCCGACGCAGATCGCGCCCACCAGCAGCGGTGGCGGCTACATCGTGCAAGTCTCCTCGCAGCAGAGCGAGGATAGCGCCGCCGCATCCTACCGGGTGCTTCAGAGCAAATACGGCAGCGTGCTCGGCTCCCGTTCGCCCGTCATCAAGCGTGTCGACCTCACCGACAAGGGCAAGGGAGTCGTCTACCGCGCCTTCGCCGGCCCCTATGGTTCGGCCGAGGAAGCGACGCAAGCCTGCAACAATCTGAAGTCCGCAGGCCTGTCTGCCTGCTTCGTCCAGAGGAATTAATGGCGGTTTCCTTGACCCCCTGACGGGGCAGGGTTAATCGGCCGTTATGAGCACGCGGGCCTTCATTACCGGCGTATCCGGAACGGAACTGACCGCCGCCGAGCGGGAGTTTATCCGTGCCGAACGCCCATGGGGCTTCATCCTGTTCAAGCGCAATGTCGCAACACCGGCACAAATTGCTGCGTTGGTTGCGGAATTGCGCTCGGTGGCGAATGCTCCCGACGCGCCGGTCCTGATCGACCAGGAGGGGGGACGGGTGCAGCGGCTGGGGCCGCCACACTGGCCGGTTTATCCGCCGGGGGCCGTATTCGCGAATTTGTACGACACTGATTCGGCGCTCGGGCTCACCGCGGCGCGCCTCAGTGCCCGCCTGATCGCAGCCGATCTCGCCGATCTCGGCATCACCGTGGATTGCCTGCCGCTGGCCGACGTGCCGGTGCCGGGCGCCGATGCGGTCATTGGTAACCGGGCCTACGGCACGGAGCCGGGCAAGGTCGCGGCGATCGCCCGTGCAGTCACCGAGGGCCTGGAGCAGGGCGGCGTGCTGCCGGTGCTCAAGCATATTCCCGGGCATGGCCGCGCCACCGCCGACACCCATTTCAAGCTGCCGACCGTCGACACGCCCCGGGACGAGCTGGAGCAGACCGATTTCGCCGCATTCAAGCCGCTGGCTGATCTGCCGATGGCCATGACTGCACATGTTGTGTTTAGCGCCTTCGACCCCGCCCATCCGGCGACGACATCTGCGACAATGATTGCTGACGTGATTCGCGGCGCAATCGGGTTCCAGGGTTTGTTAATGAGTGATGACGTGTCGATGAACGCGCTGTCGGGAAATATCGCCGAGCGGACTCGCGCGATCTTCGCGGCCGGCTGCGACGTGGCCCTGCATTGCAACGGCAACATCGAGGAGATGCGCGACGTCGCCGGCGAAACACCTGAACTGGCCGGTGGGGCGCTGGAGCGGGCGAACGCCGCGCTCGCCGCACGCAAGCCGCCGCAGCCGTTCGACCGCGTGGCCGCACGCGCCGAACTGGATGCATTGATCGCACGGGCAAACACGGCATCGGCATGACTGCAGAAATCCTATCGTTCGAAACCGGGCGGCCCGCAGAGCTCGCCGAGGGTGAGCCGGCGTTGGTGGTGGACGTCGAGGGCTATGAGGGCCCGCTCGATTTGTTGCTTGCGCTGGCGCGGCAGCAGAAGGTCGATCTCGCGAAGATTTCGATCCTCGCGCTCGCCGACCAGTACCTCCATTTCATCGAAGCCGCGCGAAAGATCCGGCTGGAGCTCGCCGCGGACTATCTGGTGATGGCCGCATGGCTTGCCTTCCTGAAGTCGCGCCTGCTGCTGCCGGAGCCGCCGAGCGCGGAAGGCCCGAGCGCCGAGCAGATGGCGACGGCGCTCGCCAACCGGCTGCGCCGCCTGGAAGCCATTCGCGAAGCCGCCAACCGGCTGATGAACAGGCCGCAATTGCAGCGCGACATCTTCGCGCGTGGCGAGCCCGAGCACATCGCCGAGATCAAGCACCCGAAATACACGGCCACGCTCTATGATTTGCTCACCGCCTATGCCGCGCAGCGCCAGTCGCGCGTGCTGGCGAGCGTGCATCTGGCCAAGCGCACGGTGTGGTCGCTCGCCGAAGCACGCGCCACGCTGGAGCGGCTGGTCGGCAGCATCACCGAGCAGGACGATTGGGGTGTTCTCGACGACTTCCTGATCCGGCATGTCGCCGACCCGACGCAGCGCGCGACGGTGTTCGCCTCGAGCTTTGCCGCCGCGCTCGAACTGGTGCGCGAAGGTCAGCTCGAGCTGAATCAGAAGGAAGCGTTTGCGCCGATCTATTTCCGGAAGGGGCGCCCAAAACCGGTCCCGGACGCAGCTCCTGCGCCTGATGCGCCGGTCGCTTAAGTGCAAGAAGGAGAATCTGCCATGGCAAGCCTGGCTGAAGTGCGGGTAGAAGAGGCCGAGCCGATGGAGAACGAATCCCAGGCGCGTCCCGAGGAGTTGCGGCTGCTGGAGGCGCTGCTGTTCGCCTCGAATGAACCGCTGGACACCGCGACGCTGGCCAAGCGCATGCCCGAGGGCGTCGACGTCAAGGCTGCGCTCGAGCAATTGCAGGCCGATTATGCCTCGCGCGGCGTCAATCTCGTTCGCGTCGCCAACAAATGGACGTTCCGCACCGCGGGCGATCTGGCCTGGCTGATGACGCGGGAGAGCACCGAGACCCGCCGCCTGTCGCGGGCCGCAATCGAGGTGCTCGCGATCATCGCCTATCACCAGCCGGTGACGCGGGCCGAGATCGAGGAAATCCGCGGCGTCGTCACGTCAAAGGGTACGCTCGACGTGCTGCTGGAGACCGGCTGGATCAAGCCGCGGGGCCGGCGCAAGACGCCGGGCCGGCCCTTGACCTTCGGAACCACCGAGGAGTTCCTGTCGCAATTCACCCTGGAACAGCTCGGCGACCTGCCCGGCCTGGAAGAGCTGAAGGGGACGGGCCTGTTGGATTCGCGCCTGCCCACCGGGTTCAGCGTGCCGACGCCGTCGGATGATCCGGCCCTGCGGGAGGACGAGGATCCGTTGGAACCGGGCGATGACCTCGATCTCGCCCTTGCGCCTGCGGTCGAGCCTGAGAGCCCGCCAGAAGGCGGCAATGAGGGTGGCAGCGAAGGCGGCGCCGAGGACTGACGTACCGGCGAATTACGGGCCCCTGCGACCAGTTAACACTAGCAAGATTGCGTAGCGCCGACAGCGAATTGGCGCTGCCTTGGTCCTTGTTTTTGAGGCCTGCCAAGCCTAGGTTTCGGTGAGATCGGCCGGGTCCCGGCCATGCGCGTTTGGAGGGTTGCAGGATGGGTTCACTCAGCATTTGGCACTGGATCTTGGTGATCGCAGTGGTCCTGCTGCTGTTCGGCCGCGGCAAGATTTCGGATCTGATGGGCGACGTGGCTCAGGGCATCAAGGCGTTCAAGAAGGGCATGCAGGACGACGACAAGGCTGCCGAGAAGCCCGAGCCGGCGAAGTCGATCGAGCACAATGCTGCGCCGACCGCGACACGGTCCGACGTCGGCAGCAAGGCCGTCTGAGCCGGAAGAAGCACGCGAGACGCGGGTAGCGGCCCGATCCTGCGCGCAAGGGATTGGGCCGGCTCCGGCTTCGCGTGAACGGAAGACCTCATGTTCGACATCGGGTGGAGTGAACTGGTCCTTATCGGGGTCGTGGCCCTGATCGCTATCGGCCCGAAAGAGCTGCCGGGCGTGCTGCGCATGGTCGGGCAGTGGATGGGCAAGGCGCGCAAGATGGCGGCCGAATTCCAGGGCCAGTTCCAGGAGGCGATGCGTGAGGCCGAGATGGCCGACCTCAAGAAAAGCTTCGACGAGGTCAAGGAAGCCGCCACGGGTTTCAATCCGATGAGCTCGCTCCAGAAGGACGTGAGCGACGCGCTTCGCATCGATGCGCTGGACAAGCCGGCCGAGACGCCGGCCGCCGCTGCCGTCGATCCGCCCGTCACGCCCACGACACCGGAGACCCCGACGCCGTCGACCTTCATGGAAGCCGAAGCGCATTCGGCCGCGAACGAGCCGCTCGCGATCACCCGTGAGGTCGAACAGGCAAAGGTTGCGCAGGACACCGCGCCATCCGAAGCGATCAAGGACGCCAAAGCGTCATGACCGACGCCGATATCGAGGCCAGCAAAGCCCCGCTGATGGACCATTTGATCGAGCTGCGCTCGCGGCTGATCAAGGCGCTGCTCGGCTTTGGCCTGGCCTTCATCTTCTGCTTCTTCTTCGCCAAGCAGATCTACAACGTGCTTGTCTGGCCGTTCGTGTGGATTGCGGGGCCGGAGAACTCGAAATTCATCTACACGGCGCTGCTCGAATATTTCATCACCCAGCTCAAGCTGGCGCTGTTCGGCGCCGGCTTCATCTCGTTCCCGATCGTGGCGACGCAGATCTACAAGTTCGTCGCGCCCGGGCTCTACAAGCACGAGAAGCAGGCGTTCCTGCCGTATCTGGTCGCGACGCCGTTCTTCTTCGTGCTGGGCGCGGCGCTGGTCTATTTCGTCGTGCTGCCGATGCTGGTGCGCTTCTCGCTCGGCATGCAGCAGGCCGGCGGCGACGAGACCGCGCAGATCCAGCTGCTGCCCAAGGTCGGCGAATATCTGTCGCTGATGATGTCGCTGATCTTCGCCTTCGGCATCGCCTTCCAGCTGCCGGTGATCCTGACGCTGCTCGGGCGGATCGGCATCGTCAGCTCGACGATGTTGCGCGAGAAGCGCCGCTATTTCATCGTCTTGGCCTTCGTGATCGCAGCCGTGCTGACGCCGCCCGACGTGCTTAGTCAGTGCTCCCTCGCTTTTCCGCTGATGGCGCTATACGAGGGCTCGATCCTCGCGGTGGCGATGGTGGAGAGGAAAGCGGCCGCCGCACAGGCTGCCACCGGCACTGACGTGTCGACGCCGGCCAATCCGGCGGAGTAGGGCGACCAAGCCCACCGGTGTCATTCCCCGCCTTGTGCGCAATTGCGCACTGGAGCAGGGAATCCAGTACGCCGCGGCCCCTCGGGGAAACACTGACGTCTCTGGAATACTGGATCGCCCGCTTTCGCGGGCGATGACAGAATGCTAGGGGAAAGCGCGCCAATGTAAGTTGTCAGCATAAACGTTGACTATTTACGCGCCGATCCAGGACCACATCCATGCACGACATCAAAGCGATCCGCGACAATCCGCAAGCCTTCGACGCCGGCCTCGCACGGCGCGGTTTGAAGCCGATGTCGGCCTCGCTGCTCGCGATCGACGAGAAGCGGCGTGCGGCGATCCTGGCCTCCGAGCAGGCGCAGGCGCGGCGCAATGCAGCTTCGAAGGAAATCGGCGATGCCAAGAAGGCCAAGGACGAGCCGCGTGCGTCGAAGCTGATGGCCGAGGTCGCCGAGCTCAAGACCACGATGCCCGAGCTCGAAGCGGCGGCAAAAGCCGCTGACGATGAGCTGACCAAAGAGCTGGCCGCGATCCCGAACATTCCGTTCGAGGACGTGCCCGACGGTCTCGACGAGCACGGCAACGTGCAGCATCACGTGTTCGGCAACAAGCGCAACTATGGCTTTGCGCCGAAGCTGCATGACGATCTCGGCACCGCGCTCGGCTACATGGATTTCGAAGCGGCGGCAAAACTCTCCGGCGCGCGTTTCGTCGTGCTGAAGAAGGGGCTGGCGCGGCTCGAGCGTGCCATCGGCCAGTTCTTGCTCGATCTGCACACCACCGAGCATGGCTACACCGAGATCAATCCGCCGCTCTTGGTGCGCAACGAGGTGATGTTCGGCACCGGACAATTGCCGAAATTCGAGGACGATCAGTTCTGGGCGATCAAGGGCGAGCTGCTCGCCTCGCCGGACCATGAGCGGCTGAAGACCGAGCGCCTCGGTCTGATCCCCACCGCCGAGGTGTCGCTCACCAATCTCGCCCGCGAATCCATCCTCGATGAGAAGCAATTGCCGATGCGGCTGACCGCGCTGACGCCATGCTTCCGCGCCGAGGCGGGTGCGGCGGGGCGCGACACTCGCGGCATGATCCGCCAGCACCAGTTCACCAAGGTCGAACTGGTCTCGATCACGACGCCGGAAGTGAGCAAGGACGAGCTGGAGCGGATGCTGTCCTGCGCCGAGCAGGTGCTGCAGAAGCTCGACCTGCATTACCGTGTGATGACGCTCTGCGCAGGGGATATGGGCTTCTCGGCGCAAAAAACCTACGACATCGAGGTCTGGATGCCCGGGCAGGGCGAGGGCGGGGCGTTCCGCGAGATCTCGAGCTGCTCGGTCTGCGGCGACTTCCAGGCACGGCGCATGGATGCGCGCTCGCGCGGGCCCGACGGCAAGCCGCGCTTCGTGCACACGCTGAACGGCTCCGGCACCGCAGTCGGCCGCGCGCTGATCGCCGTGATAGAAACCTATCAGCAGGAGGACGGCTCGATCGCGGTCCCGGACGTGCTCCAGCCCTATATGGGCGGGCTGAAGGTGATCGCGCGCGACTAAAGGGTTTTCCCGCGAAGTGGGCAGCGGTTCGCGTCCGAAAACGCGGCATGACGAGAATCGCGTTGCGAAGATCGGGCGGCCGGCTATCCTGCCGGCCCGTCCACGGGAACCCTCCCTTCATGGCCTTGCACCGCGACATCTTCTGGGTCGGAAGACAATGGGCGGTGACGGGGGCCGGGATCCAGGCCATCGATCAGCGCCTGCGCGGCGTTCTCGACATCGGGATCGCGCGGCTCTGGGACGATGATCTCGTGCAGAGCCGGCGGGCCAAGCCCGGCGTCAATGCTGCGGATTTCGACAAGGCACTGAGCGTGGCACGCGAACGCTTTCCGCAGAAGCCGACGTCCGACCCGTTCGTGGCGCAGCTGAAGGCGCTCGGCGTCATCGAGACTTCCGTCGTGAACCCGGTCGTGCCGGCGATGCAATTGCGTGCAGAAGGCCGGCTTGCGCGCTTCCTGCCGCAATGGCGCGTTCGCCGCTAGCGGGACCAACCAAGGGAACCGGCCGCCGGACCGCAATCGTCCGGTTTGCCTGATCGGCGCTGGCCGGATAAGACGGCTCAGACCCGCTTTCAGGAATCGAACCTTCCGCATGCGCATTCTCTGCACCAATGACGACGGCATCCACGCTCCCGGCCTCAAGGTCGTGGAGGAGATTGCGCGCGCTTTGACCGATGATGTCTGGGTGGTGGCGCCCGAGCTCGACCAGTCCGGCGTGTCGCACTCGCTGTCGCTGAACGATCCCTTGCGTCTGCGCGAGGTCGGCCCACGGCACTTCGCCGTGCGCGGCACGCCGACCGACTGCGTCATCATGGGAGCGCGCCATATCCTGGGAGCCAAGCTGCCCGATGTCGTGCTGTCCGGCGTCAATAAGGGCCGCAACGTCGCCGAGGACGTGGTCTATTCCGGCACTATTGCCGGCGCATTGGAAGGCACCATCCTGGGGTTGCCGTCATTCGCATTGTCGCAGGAGTTCAGCGTCGAGACCCGCGAACGGCCGCCGTGGGACACGGCTCGCAAATTCGGGCCGGATATCCTGCGCAAGGTGATCGCCGCCGGCGTTCCGAAGGACACCGTCATCAACATCAACTTCCCGTCCTGCGCGCCGGAGGATGTGCTGGGCATCCGCGTCACGCGGCAAGGCAAGCGCAATCTCGGCTTCCTCAGGATCGACGAGCGCCGGGACGGCCGCGGTAATCCTTATTTCTGGATCGGCTTCGAGCGGACCGCGATGCTCGACACGCCCGCCGACGGCACCGATCTCGCGGCGCTGCGCGAGCGCTACGTCTCGGTCACCCCGCTCAGGCTCGACCGTACCGACGAGGCGTTTTCGGAGCAGCTTGGCCTCACCCTGAAATAAAGGTTAGCTGCCGCGAAGCGCAGCCTCGATAGTCTTGCCGAGCGCGTCGAGCTGAAACGGCTTCTGGAGCGCCGGCCGGTCGCGATATTGCTCGGGCAGGCCGGAGGAGCCGTAACCGGTGGCGAAGATGAACGGGCAGCCCTTGGCCATGATGACATCGGCGACCGGCGAGATGACCTTGCCGTTGACGTTGACATCGAGAATGGCGAGATCGAACTCGGTGGATTGCGCAAGCCGCATGGCCTCATTGATGTCGCCCGCTTCGGCGGCAACCTTGTAGCCAAGCTCCTCCAACATGTCTGCGACCATCATTCTGATCATGACCTCGTCCTCGACGAGGAAAACAGAGCGGCCCGAAAGCCCTGTCGCAGTCATGGTTGAGTCCTTGCCCATTCTCGTGAACGTTCGCAGATAACGATAGGCGACGCAATGCGCGTTTCGGCGAACGCAAACCTCGCAAATGGCTTAGCGCTTTGAAGGCCTTGTTGTGGTCAAATGCTGCGCCGAAAGGATATCATGAGTTCCTGAGCCGGAACAAGATTCTCGTCTCGGGTTCTTGCGGTGCAGTACGGCGATCCGCCAGACGAGACGAGCGATAGCAGCAATGACGTCCCACCAGCACCCGCCGGAAAAGATGATGTTTCAGCTCACGCTGAGGCGTCGGGGCATCAGCGATCAGGCCGTGCTGCGGACCATGGAAGAGGTGCCGCGCGAGCTTTTCGTCGACGAGGCCGATCGCGAGGGCGCCTATCGTGACAGCGCGCTGCCGATCGCCTGCGGGCAGACCATCAGCCAGCCCTTCGTCGTCGCCTACATGACCGAGCAGCTCCAGCTCCAGAAGCAGCACCGGGTGCTCGAAATCGGCACCGGCTCCGGCTACCAGGCCGCCGTGCTGTCGCGGCTCGCCGGCCAGGTGCTGACCGTCGAGCGCTATCGCAAGCTCGCCGACACGGCACGCGCCCGGCTTGAGAAGCTCGATTGTCACAATGTCGAGGTGATGCTCGGTGACGGTCTCAATCTGCCTCCCAACATCGGCCCGTTCGATCGCATCATCGTCACCGCGGCGATGGAGCAGATACCGGAGAACCTGGTCGAGCGGCTTGAGGTCGGGGGCATCCTGATTGCCCCGGTCGGCCCGCATCAGGGCGTGCAGACGCTGACCCGCCTGGCTCGTAGCGAAACCGGAATCGAGCGCAAGGAACTCGTCGAGGTCCGCTTCGTGCCGGCACTGCCCGGGGTGGCGCGGGAGCTGTAGAATCCCGGATCGGCAGTGCCGCCAACATCTTATTGTGAGGGTTAAGCCGTTATTTACTCGCCGCGTGTTTACTTAAAACACCAGTTCTGTTGCGTACGAGTGAGTAACCATGTCCGCTGTCGCCGAGTTGCTTTACTCGCGCCGCGTGCCGCAGGTCGCGGTGCTGGCGCTGATCTCCTTCAGCTTTGCAGGGTGCAGCGCCGACATGTCGTCGCGGCTGTCCCAGACCAACTTCTCCAATCCTTTCGCCTCCGAGCAGACCGGTTCGGTGCAGCAGCCGCCGCCGCAGCAGCGTGAGTTGCCGCAATATGCGCGGCCGCAGACGCAGCCCGGTTACTACCAGTCGCAGGCTTTGCCTCCGCCCGCGGTATCTGCCCCGCAGTCCTATCCCGTTGCCTCCGGGGGCGGGGTGTCCGGCGGCGGACGCGGCGTCAGCTCATATGCGCCCCCGGCACAACCGCACCTGGAGACCACGGCGACCGTCCCGCCGCGGTCGGTCGCGGCCGCCCAGCCGGCCGGCGGAACCAAGATCATCGTCGGGACCAGCGACACGCTCGACGTGCTCGCCAAGCGCTATCGCGTCACGCCGCAGGCGATCCTTGCCGCCAACGGCTACAAGGGTCCGCGGGCGCTCTCGCCCGGCCAGCAGTTGATCATTCCGTCTCCTGCGACCGCAGCTGCACCGGCGGCCGCGATGGCTCCGGTCGCGGCAGCGCCTGCGGCGAAGCCGGTTGCTGCCGTCGCGGCACCGCCGAGCACGCACTTCGTCAACCGTGGCGACACGCTCGCCAGCATCGCGCGCAAGAACCGCATCTCGGCGGCAGAGCTCGCCCGTGCCAACGGCATGGATCCGTCGGCAAAGCTGAAGCTCGGCACCAAGCTGACCGTGCCCGGCGCCAAGACCGCCGCCGTCGCGGCGCCGGTTGCTGCGGCTCCGGTCGCGGCTGCACCGGTGGCCGGAACGCTCCAGCCTGTTGCGGCAGCTCCGGCACCCGCGACCAAGATGGCCACTGCCGCCGCGCCCGTGCAGAGCGCGCGGCTCGCCCAGGCCACGAGCAATGTGGAAGAGAAGGCTGCCGAGACGCCGGCGAAGGCTGCGGAGGCCACCGGCGCGCTGCCGACCTTCCGCTGGCCCGTTCGCGGCAAGGTGGTCACGAGCTACGGTGCCAAGACCAATGGCAAGTCCAATGACGGCATCAATCTGGCGGTGCCCGAGGGGACGCCGGTCAAGGCGGCCGAAGATGGCGTCGTCGCCTATTCCGGCAACGAGCTGAAGGGTTACGGCAATCTGGTTCTGGTTCGGCACTCCAACGGCTACGTCACCGCATATGCCCATGCGAGTGAGCTGTTGGTGAAGCGCGGCGATACCATCAAGCGCGGCCAGGTCATTGCCAAGTCGGGTCAATCCGGGGAGGTGGCGTCGCCGCAGCTCCACTTCGAGATCCGCAAGGGATCGAGCCCGGTTGACCCGCTTCAATTCCTCAACGGGGCGTGAGACTTACGTAGCCTCCGCACGAACGGTGTCGTCGCCCGGCTCGACCGGGCGACCCAGTACGCCGCGGCCTCTCGATTGACAACAACCGTCTCTGGAATACTGCATCGCCCGCTCCAGTGCGCAAGTGCGTACAAGGCGGGCGATGACAGTTGAATTCGGGGTAACAGCTCGCGCTACTACGCCGTCAGCTTCACACCCAGCCGTCCCGCCAGCTCCTGCACGAACTGCCAGGCGACGCGGCCCGAGCGCGAGCCGCGCGTCGTCGACCATTCCAGCGCCTCGCGCTCGAGCGTCTCGTCGTCGACCCTGATCCCGAAATGGCTGCAATAGCCGCGCACCATGGCGAGATATTCGTCCTGGCTGCAGCGGTGGAAGCCGAGCCAGAGGCCGAAGCGATCCGACAGCGAGACCTTCTCCTCCACCGCTTCGCCCGGATTGATCGCGGTCGAGCGCTCGTTCTCGATCATCTCGCGCGCCAGCAGATGGCGCCGGTTGGAGGTGGCGTAGAGGATGACGTTCTCGGGCCGGCCCTCGATGCCGCCTTCGAGCACCGCCTTGAGCGACTTGTAGGAGGCATCGTTGCCGTCGAAGGAGAGGTCGTCGCAGAACACGATGAAGCGGAAGGAGGAGGCCCGCAGCTGCTCCATCAGGGCCGGCAGGCTCTCGATGTCCTCACGGTGGATCTCGATCAGCTTGAGCTTGTCGGCCGGTTTGCGCTCCGCGTTGATGCTGGCATGCGCCGCCTTCACCAGTGACGACTTGCCCATTCCGCGTGCGCCCCAGAGCAGGGCGTTGTTGGCGGGCAGGCCGTTGGCGAAGCGCTCGGTGTTCTCCATCAGGATGTCGCGCATCCGGTCGACGCCCTTGAGCAGGAACAGCTCGACGCGGCTCACGCGCGGCACCGCCGAGAGGCGTCCGTCGGGATGCCAGACATAGGCGTCCGCCCGCTTGAACGACTCGGCCTCGACCGCCGGCTTGCCCTGCGCGGAGAGGTGCGCCGCAATGGTCTCCAGGGCGCGGAGGATGCGCTCCTGCGCGAGGTCCGGGCCTGCCTTGGTGACCGCCGCCGTGGGGCGTTTTGCCGCGAGGCGGGTGGGCTTGTTGGCAGGGGTGCGGGGGCCTTTGCCGGCCGGGCTTTTGCTATGGTTTTTGGGCATGTCCGAAGTTCCTGAGAACGCAGCCTTATCGGGCCTGACGGGCCGCCGCAAGGTGGCCCAAAAGGGCAGCCTGGCAGCGTTGCAATTGGGGCAATGGCCGCTATAGTCCGCGCGAATTTGACCGAACCGGTCGCCTTTGAGGGCCTGACCGGCTTTCCCCCGTTCTCACGAGGATCGTCCGAATGCTGATTACCCCTGCGTATGCCCAGGCCGCGGCCGCTGGCGACACCAACAGCATGTTGATGTCGCTGCTGCCGTTCGCCCTGATCTTCGTGATCATGTACTTCCTGATTCTGCGCCCGCAGCAGAAGAAGGTCCGCGACCACGCCGAGCTCGTGAAGAATATCCGCCGCGGCGACACCATCGTGACCTCGGGAGGTCTCGTCGGCAAGGTCACCAAGGTGGTCGACGACGACCAGATCGAGTTCGAGATTTCCGACGGCGTGCGCGTGCGGCAGATGCGCCAGATGATCTCGGGCGTGCGCGCCAAGGGCGAGCCGGCCAAGGAAAGCGCAAAAGAGAGCGTCAAGGACGACACCGCGGCGAAGTGAGAGCTTCACCGCGAGTCTCAAGTCTCCTGATCTGACAGGTCCAGTCGATGTTGTATTTCACGCGGTGGAAGGCGCTGGGGATTATCCTGACGGCGCTGATCGTGTGCCTCTGCGCGGTCCCCAACTTCTTCCCCGAGGCGCAAGTCAAGAGCTGGCCCGCCTGGGCGCAGCGCCGCATCGTGCTCGGCCTCGACCTCCAGGGCGGCTCCTATCTGCTGCTCGAGGTCGACGCTGCCTATGTGAAGAAGGAGCGGCTCGACCAGGTCCGCGACGACGTTCGCCGGACCCTGCGCGACGCCAAGATCGGATTCACCGGCGGCGTCACCGTGCGCAACGATGCCGTCGAGGTTCGCATCACCAAGGAGACCGATGCGCAGCCGGCGCTTGCCAAGCTGCGCGAGCTGTCCCAGCCGCTGGGCGGCCTGATGGGATCCAGCGGTCAGCGCGACCTCGAGGTGACTGATGCCGGCGGCGGGGTGATCCGCCTGAGCGTCCCGCAGGCTGCGGTGCTCGATCGCCTGCGCAAGACCATCGAGCAGTCGATCCAGATCGTCGAACGCCGCGTCAACGAGCTCGGCACCGTCGAGCCCGTCATCCAGCGCCAGGGTAACGACCGCATCCTGGTGCAGGTCCCCGGTCTTCAGGACCCGACCCGCCTGAAGGAACTGCTGGGCAGGACCGCGAAGATGGAATTCCGCATGGTCGACACCTCCGTGCCGCCGGATCAGGCGCAAGCGGGCAGGGTGCCGCCGGAATCCGAACTGCTGATGAGCGCCTCGCCTCCGCCGACGCCCTATGTGGTCAAGAAGCAGGTGCTGGTCGCCGGCGGCGACCTGACCGATGCGCAGGCGACCTTCGACCAGCGCACGGGTGAGCCGGTCGTCAGCTTCAAGTTCAACACCTCGGGCGCGCGCAAATTCTCGCAGGCCACGCAGGAGAATGTGGGACTGCCGTTCGCGATCGTGCTGGACAACAAGGTGATCTCGGCGCCCGTCATCCGCGAACCCATCACCGGCGGCCAGGGCCAGATCTCCGGCAATTTCACGGTGCAATCGGCCAACGATCTCGCGATTCTCCTGCGCGCCGGCGCATTGCCGGCACCGCTCACGGTGGTCGAGGAGCGCACCGTGGGTCCGGGACTCGGCCAGGACTCGATCGAGAAGGGCGAACTTGCGGCCTATGTGGGCTCGATCCTCGTCATCATCTTCATGCTCCTGACCTACCGGCTCTTCGGCGTGTTCGCCAATATCGCGGTGGCCATCAACGTCGCCATGATCTTCGGCCTATTGTCGCTGCTCAACGCCACGCTGACGCTGCCCGGCATCGCCGGCATCGTGCTCACCGTCGGCATCGCGGTCGACTCCAACGTGCTGATCTACGAACGCATCCGCGAGGAATTGCGCGGCGGCCGCAACGCGATCTCGGCGATCGACGCCGGTTTCAAGCGGGCGCTTGCCACCATCCTCGATTCCAACATCACCACCTTCATTGCCGCCGCGGTGCTGTTCTACATCGGCACCGGCCCGGTGCGCGGCTTTGCCGTGACGCTCGGCATCGGCATCATCACAACGGTGTTCACCGCCTTCACCCTGACCCGGCTGATCGTCGCCTGGTGGGTGCGGTGGAAGCGGCCGCAGAGCGTGCCGATCTAGGAGCCTGATCGTGACTCAGACCGTTCTCATCGGGCTCGGCGTTCTCATCGCCATTCTCACCGTGGTCTCGGCGCTTGGCCTGCTGCCGTCGCTGCGCATCGTCCCCGACGATACGCATTTCGACTTCACGCGCTTCCGTCGCATCAGCTTTCCGATCTCGGCGGCGCTGTCGATCGTCGCGATCGTATTGTTCTTCACCCATGGTCTGAACCTCGGTATCGACTTCAAGGGCGGCACGCTGTTGGAGGTGAAGGCGAAGTCCGGCACCGTCGACATCGCCGCGATGCGTACCTCGCTTGACAAGCTGGGTTTGGGTGAAGTCCAGTTGCAGGAGTTTGGCGGCCCTGAGAACGTCCTGATCCGAGTTGCGGAACAGCCCGGCGGAGACGTCGCGCAGCAGCAAGCGTTGCAGAAACTTCGTGGCGCGCTCGGAGATAACGTCAGCATTGAGCGCACCGAGGTGATCGGCCCGCGCGTCGCGGGCGAGCTCCTGGCCTACGGCATGCTCGGCCTGATGCTCGCGATCGTTGGGATCCTGATTTATCTCTGGTTCCGGTTCGAATGGCAGTTCGCGCTGGGCGCCATGATCGCCAACGTGCACGACATCGTGCTGACGATCGGCTTCATGTCGATCAGCCAGGTCGATTTCGACCTGACCAGCATCGCGGCGTTGCTGACCATTCTCGGCTATTCGCTCAACGATACCGTCGTCATCTACGACCGCATCCGGGAAATGCTGCGTCGCTACAAGAAGATGCCGATGCCCCAGCTGCTCAATGAATCCATCAACTCGACGCTGTCGCGCTCGATTATCACTCACGTCACGGTGACGCTCGCGCTGCTCGCGCTGCTCTTGTTCGGCGGCCATGCCATCCACAGCTTCACCGCGGTGATGATGTTCGGCGTGGTGCTGGTCGGCACCTACACTTCGATCTTCATTGCAGCGCCGATCCTGATCTATCTCGGCGTCGGCGAGCACCGCGAAGACGCGCCCGATACGGCGACGCCGGCGAAGAAAAGCAAGGCATGATCCGAACCTCAAGCCCTTGCAGGCGTTTGCGAGGGCAGTAAGCCCATTCGGACGAAGCTCATGGCCGGCGATCCCAACGCTCCGCATTTCCCGCGCTCGGCGGCGATCGACGCCTACGGCAAGGGCGGCTTCGCCTTTGCCGGCATGTCCCATCGGGGCTCGCTGCTCTGCCTGCCCGACGCGATCTGGGCCTGGGACGTGATCGATCCCGCGAAGATCGACCGCTACTCGCTGGATCGGGTGTTCACGGCGGCCAACAGCATCGACACGCTCCTGGTCGGCACTGGAACGGGGTTGTGGCTGCCGCCGCCGGAGCTGCGTCAGGCGCTCAAGGCGGTGAGGGTTGTACTGGACACGATGCAGACCGGCCCGGCCGTGCGCACCTACAACATCATGATCGGCGAACGGCGGCGGGTTGCCGCCGCGCTGATCGCCGTGCCATGAGCAACCCGGCGCCGCCTCCCGACTCCTTTGCTTTTTGCGCCGATCTCGTGCGCAGTCATGACTTTCCGCGCTACGCCGCGACCCTGTTCGCGCCGGCCGCCGAGCGCCGCGCGTTACTTGCGATCTTTGCCTTCAACGTCGAGATCGTCCGCGTCCGCGACCAGGTGAGCCAGCCCTTGCCTGGCGAGATCCGCCTGCAATGGTGGACCGACATGCTGTCGGGCCATGTCCATGGCAGCGCCGAGGGCAATCCGGTGGCAGCCGAGCTGCTTCGCGCGATCCGCGATTTCGACCTGCCGGTCGAGCCGCTGTCGCTGCTTGCCGAGGAGCATCAGTTCGATCTCTACAACGACCCGATGCCGACCATGGCCGCGCTGGAAGGTTACCTCGCGGCGACCTCATCGGCGCTGTTCGCCCTGGCAGCGCAAGTGCTGGGACCGCCTTCGGAGGCGACCGAGCATGTCGCCCGCCATGCCGGGCTGGCGCAGGGTATCGTGCAGGTCATGGCCAATCTGCCGCGCGATGCCGCGCGCCGGCAATTGTTCGTGCCGCAGCAGGTGCTGGAGAAGCACGATTGCAGCATGGAGGATGTCTTCGCCGGCAAGCAGACACCCAATCTCTATGCGGTGCTTGAGCAGCTCGCGGGTGAAGCCCGGCAGCATATGACCGCGGCTTCATCGCTGCTGGCGCAGCTGCCGCCGCCGTTGCGGCCGGCGTTTCTGCCGCTGCGCCAGGCGCAGGCCGATCTCGAGCGCCTGTCGCGCCCGGGACGCAATCCGTTTACGTTCCAGCCGACCTCGCGGTTGCGCACGCTCTGGACGCTGTGGCGCGCCTCGCGATCGCGTGAATTTACCAAATAGACGCCGGCTTATCGCCTGGCCCGCCCAAATGCTCTATGCTGTCCTATGGCTGACATGTCCCAAAGCTCGTTCGATCTCAGCGGCCTTCCGGTCGCCCCTGAAGACATTCACGCCGCCGCCAAGACCATCCAAGGCGCCGTTGTCGAGACGCCCTGTAGCCACAGCCGGACGCTGAGCAGCATCTGCGGCTGCGACATCTGGCTCAAATTCGAGAACCTGCAGTTCACCTCCTCGTTCAAGGAGCGCGGCGCGCTCAACCGGCTCACCGCGCTGACGCCGGAAGAGCGCGCGCGGGGCGTGATCGCGATGTCCGCGGGCAACCACGCGCAAGGCGTTGCCTACCACGCCAAGCGGCTCGGCATTCCCGCCACCATCGTGATGCCGATCGGCACGCCCATGGTGAAGATCGAGAACACCCGGCATCACGGCGCCGAGGTGGTGGTCACGGGCGCGACGCTGGAGGAGGCGGCCGCCTTTGCGCGCAGCCACGGTGAAGCGCACGGCATGGTCTTCGTCCATCCTTACGACGATCCGCTCGTCATCGCCGGGCAGGGCACGATCGGGCTGGAAATGCTGAAGGCGGTCCCGGAGCTCGACACGCTGGTCGTCCCGATCGGCGGCGGCGGTTTGATCAGCGGGATTGCCATTGCCGCGAAGTTGATCAAGCCGACGCTCAGGATACTGGGCGTCGAGGCCTGGCTCTATCCCTCGATGTACAACGCCATTCACGACGGCAATCTGCCGGCGCGCGGCGATACGCTCGCCGAGGGCATCGCGGTGAAATCACCGGGCAAGATCACCACCGAAATCGTTCGGCGCCTCGTCGACGATATTGCGCTCGTCAACGAAGCCGAGCTCGAGCGTGCAGTCGCGACCCTGATCTCGATCGAGAAGACCGTCGTCGAGGGCGCCGGCGCCGCCGGCCTCGCCGCGCTGATGTCCGATCCGTCCCGCTTTGCCGGCGAGAAGGTCGGCCTCGTGCTGAGCGGAGGCAATATCGACACGCGGCTGATCGCCTCCGTGCTCACCCGCGAGCTCGCGCGCGAGGGGCGGCTGACGCAATTGTCGCTCGATATCCCCGACAGGCCGGGGCAGCTCGCCGCGGTAGCGGCACTGCTGGCCGAAGCGGGTGCGAACATCATCGAGGTCTCACACCAGCGGACCTTCTCCGACCTGCCGGCCAAGGCGACGCTGCTGCAGCTTGTCATCGAGACCCGCGATGCCGCCCATCTCAACGAGGTGATGGCCAGGCTCAGCGCATCCGGATTGAGCGCGCGCTGCACCTGAGCCCGCGCTAACGTGACGTCAAATCCGCGACGTGGTCGATCAACCGGTCGATCTCGGCTTGGGTATTGTAGTAGTGGGGCGAAGCCCGGACGAGCGGCGGCAGCTCGCGGATCTCGGCATCGATGCGGGTACTCGACGGGTCTGAAGCGCCGATTGTGATGCCCGCCGCCGCGGCGCTGCTGACAATGGCCTCCGCTTCATATCCATCCAAAGTGAAGCTGACGATGGCGCCAGGCTTGCGGCCAAGGTCGTGAATAGTGATGCCGCGAATGGAAGCGAGGCCGCTGCGAAGGCGGCCCGCGAGCAGCCGGCAGCGCTCCTCGATGGCATCCATGCCGATGTCGAGCGCATAATCGACGGCAGCGCCGAGCCCAAGCCGGGCGGCGTAATTATTCTCCCATGTCTCGAAGCGGCGGGCATCGTCGCGGAGCCGATATTCATCGCGCGAGACCCAGGGCGCCGCAAAATGGTCGATCATCGGTGGCTCGAGCTGCTGCAGGAGCGCCCCGCGCACATAGAGAAAGCCGGTACCACGCGGTCCCCGCAGGAATTTGCGTCCCGTGGCCGACAGCATGTCGCAGCCGATGGCCTCGACGTCGACCTCCATCTGGCCGACCGCCTGGCAGGCATCGAGCAGATAGGGGATGCCGTGTGCTCGCGCAATCCTGCCGATGGCCGCTGCGGGATTGGTCAGCCCGCCATTGGTCGGAACCCAGGTAATGGCGATCAGCTTCACGCGTTCGTCGATCATACGTTCGAGTCCGCCGACATCGAACTCGCCCGTCGCATCGCTCGGCACCACATCGATGATAGCGCCTGTGCGTTTGGCGGCCTGAAGAAACGCAACATAGTTGGCGGCGTACTCCGCTTCGGCCGTCAGGATCCGGTCGCCCTCTCGAAATGAAAGCGAATAGAACGCCATCTGCCAGGCAACCGTCGCGTTCTCCACCAGGGCGATTTCCTCCGGCGATGCGTTCAGGAGCCGGGCCACTGAGCCGTAAACGGCTTCGAGCCGATCTGACGCGCGATCGGCTGCGGCATAGCCGCCGATCTCGCTCTCGAGATCGATATGTCCCTTCATCGCCGCGACGACGGGCGCGGGCATGAGAGCCGCACCGGCATTGTGGAGATACGCGAGCCGGGAGGCAGCAGGCGTGTCGGCACGAATCTGGTTGATGTCGATCACGTCAGAGCCTCCATCGTCAGGTTCCTCGTAGACACAATGACGCACGCGAGCAAGCTCGGGCAAACGACTGTTCCAGCTGGAGCATGCAGATCGGGATGCCTATGCTGATCGGAAGCGCAATCTGGCACGGAATCACAGGGAATACCCAATGGCAAAGAACACGATCTGCCTCTGGTACGACAAGGATGCTGAAGCCGCGGCCCGCTTCTATGCCGAGACGTTTCCCGACAGCGCGGTGAGTGCGGTCCATCGCGCGCCCAGCGACTATCCGTCCGGCAAGGCAGGCGATGTCCTGACCGTCGAGTTCACGGTAGCCGGCGTTGCCTGTCTCGGTCTCAATGGCGGACCCGTCTTCAAGCACAACGAGGCCTTCTCGTTCCAGATCGCCACCGACGATCAGGCGGAGACCGATCGCTACTGGAACGCCATCGTCGGCAATGGCGGGCAGGAGAGTGCGTGCGGCTGGTGCAAGGACAGATGGGGAGTCTCCTGGCAGATCACGCCGCGGGTGCTGACCGAGGCGCTGGCCGCCGGTGGCACGGAGGCCAAGCGCGCCTTCGATGCGATGATGGGGATGACGAAGATCGACGTCGCCGCGATCGAAGCCGCGCGCCGCGGCTGAGACGGTCGCGCCTCAGATGCAGAGGCCGAGCAGCTTGACGTGACAGTTGCCGGACTTCGGCTTGCTCGCGGGCGGCACCTCGCGCTTCACCGCGACGACGGGCTCCTTGTCCTTTTTCTTGCCTTTGCCCTTGAGCCCGTAATCGCCGGCGATCACCATTGCCCAATAAGTGCGCTTGCCGCTCGCATTCTTGGCGCTGGCAATGCCGACGCGCGAGGCGTTGTGCAGCAACAGGTTCTTGCGGTGCCCGGAGGAGTCGATCCACTGGCCCAGCGTCTTCTCGAAGCTTTCGTAGCCGTAGGCGATGTTCTCGGCGGCGCGGCCCGCGCCGGCCGGAGCGACGCGGCGGTTGAACGGGCCGAGCGCGTCGTGGCTGAGATCGTCCTTCGCCGCCATCGCGCGGGCCTGATCCATGGCGATGCGATCGAGGGTGGCGTCGCGCACGACGCGGGCCTCACCATGCTTGAGACGGAAGCTGGAGATCAGCTCCGCCGGTGAGTCGGCCAGCGCAGGCGCCCCTGCCAGCAGCACAAGGCCGGCGATCGTTCCGCCAACCATACGATGCATCATCGTCCCCCGAGCGCCCATGATCTCTGCCAACCCTGCCTGATCCAAGCGCTTCTCGATCGCCATTGTGGAGGCTTCAAGGCGCAGATTCCGCGCTAGCTCGTCGGGAGCTTCGCCTCGAAATTGAAGCGGTCGCGCAGGTTCTTGCGCTGCTCCAGGATATCCTTGAGGAAGGCGAGATCCTGCTCGTTCTTCATCATCGGCTCGATCAGGTCGAGCTGGTTCATGGCGACCAGTTGCAGGACCTCGATGCGTGGCTTGCCGCTGGCGTTGCGTGGCAGGGCGTGCACGACCTGGATGTGCTCGGGCGGCTTCGGTCCCTTGGCGGCGGCAAGCTCGCTGCGGAGCTGGCCCTCGAGCGCGGCCTGATCGGCCTCGACGAAGGCGTAAAGCCCGACACCGGAGCGACGGTCGGCAAAGGCGACGATGGCGGCGTCGCGCACGGCGGGATTCCGGCGGATCAGCTCGGCCAGCACCGGCGCGTCGTTGACGAGCCGACGGCCGCCGCCCTCGCGATCGGTGAAGTTGAACAGGCCGCGGGTGATGGCGCGATAGACCTTCTTGCCGGTTGCGAGCCACAGGCTCGCGGCGAACGACTTCCTCGCCAGGATCTTTCGCTCTCGCGGCGTCAGCGCCTCGGGCGCGTAGGAGCGCTTGTGCTTGAGCAGATGCCGGAGGTCCTCATAGGCGAGGATGCGATAGAGCCGGCCGCGGCGCTTGAAGCACGCGGCGAGCTGGAAGTCGGTGACATAGGCGCGGCCGTCGCGGCCGACCAGCCAGTTCTGCTCCTTGGCGAGATCGTTGTGGCAGATGCCGGCGCGGCGCAGCCGACGCAGTGCGGCCTTGGCGGAGCGGAAATAGGCGACATCGCCATGGGGCTTTGCCAGGTGCAGCGCGACGCCGTCGACGAAGCCGCGCACCAGAGCGCGGCGCCCGGCCCAGAGCAGCTCGGGGCCGACGTCGAGGCCTTTGGCCCGCACCAGGGCCTGCTTCTCGCGGGCGAACAGGTGGCGTGCCAGCAGAAACGACCACCATGGCACCTCGTCGAGCCGGCGCAGCACCGCGTCGATCTCGCCGCTTTCGCTGCGGAAACGGCCGCGCTCGACGGTCGAGAACACGTCGCGCTTGAGCATCACGCCTTCGGTCCAGCGCGCCGACAGCTCTGCGGCGTCGTCTTTGGGCAAGCTCATTGCAAACTCACGCGGCGGCGGCAATGCGCAGGTGATCGGCGATCCAGCGATCGAGATCGGCGAGCGCCCGTGCGCTCAGCGCCTGCTTCTTGGCCACCGTCTTCTCGTTGCCGCGCAGCCGCGTGCCGTCGGGCTTCTTCGTTGGTACGCTCGTGAGCGGTGGAAACAGGCCGAAATTGATGTTCATCGGCTGGAACGAGCGCGTGCCCGGCTCGATGGTCTCGATATGGCCGCCGGTGATGTGACCGAGCAGCGATCCCAGTGCGGTCGTAGCCGGCGGGCTGACAAGCGTCTCGCCGCGCGCTTCCGCGGCTGCATAGAGACCCGCGATCAAGCCGACGCTGGCGGATTCCACATAGCCTTCGCAGCCCGTCATCTGGCCGGCGAAGCGCAGCCGCGTCTGTGCGCGCAGCCGCAGCTGGCCGTCGAGCAGCTTCGGCGAGTTCAGGAAGGTGTTGCGATGCAGGCCGCCGAGGCGGGCGAATTCGGCGTTCTCCAACCCCGGAATGGTGCGGAAGATGCGCTGCTGCTCGCCATACTTCAGCTTGGTCTGGAAGCCGACGATGTTGTAGAGCGTGCCGAGCTTGTTGTCCTGGCGCAGTTGCACGATCGCGTACGGTTTCGTGGTGGGATCGTGCGGGTTGGTGAGGCCGACCGGCTTCATGGGACCATGGCGCAGCGTCTCGGGGCCACGTTCAGCCATCACCTCGATCGGCAGGCAGCCGTCGAAATAGGGCGTGTTGGTCTCCCATTCCTTGAATTCGGTCTTCTCGCCGGCGATCAGCGCGGCGACGAAGCCCTCATACTGCTCCTTGGTCATGGGGCAGTTGATGTAGTCGGCACCGTTGCCGCCGGGGCCGACCTTGTCGTAGCGCGATTGGAACCAGGCCACCGACATGTCGATGGACTCGCGGTGCACGATCGGCGCGATGGCGTCGAAGAAGGCGAGCGCGTTCTCGTCGGTGAGCTCGCGGATGGCGTCGGCCAGCGGCGCGGAGGTGAGGGGGCCGGTGGCGACGATGACGTTGCTCCACGAGGCCGGCGGCAGGCCGGCGACCTCATCGCGTGCGATCTCGATCAGGGGATGATCGTTCAGCGCCTTGCTGACGGCCGCCGAGAAGCCGTCGCGATCGACCGCGAGTGCGCCGCCGGCGGGCACCTGGTTGGCGTCGGCCGCGCGCATGATCAGCGAGCCGAGTCGGCGCATCTCCGCATGCAGCAGGCCGACGGCGTTGTTGGCGGCGTCATCCGAGCGGAACGAGTTGGAGCAGACGAGCTCGGCAAGTCCGTCGGTGCGGTGCGCCTCGGTCATGCGGGTCGGCCGCATCTCGTGCAGCACCACGGGCACGCCGGACTTCGCAATCTGCCAGGCAGCTTCCGAACCGGCGAGGCCGGCACCGATCACGTGGACGAGGTTGGATTGGGGTCCTGTCATGGGGCGGACAGGTAGCGCTTTTCGGCGGAGAGTGGAATCGCCGAGATCGAGTTTTCTGCCACCAGATGCGACAACGCCCGCACGAGGCGGGCGCTATCGGTCCGTTCTAGTGAAGGGCTGAAGGATATCAACCCTGATACTGACCGGCGGCAACGCGCGGGATGTCCGAGCGATCGAGGCCGATATCGGCCAATTCGCGATCGCTGAGCTGGGACAGCTCGGCAACATTGCGCTGATAGTCCCGGAAGGCCTGGATCATGCGGATGAGCGAGAGCAGCATTGGTAGTCTCCTGTAGTTCGATTCAGCCTTTGCTTGAGGCCTCATCGTTGAAATGAATATAGGTGAGAGTGGTGCAGTGCGAAAGTTCCGATGTTGCGATGCAGCTAAGCGCTGTGCGCATGGCATACGTAACGGATGATTAACCGGAAGGCCCTCCCGCCCAGAGCTTGGCCAAGGTCGTCCGGTGTCGGCGATAAGTACTCGTAAAATAACGGGCTTATGTCACAGATTGATATGGGTCATCGCGGAAATAGGTTGCCTATAAGCGGCCAGCAAGTTCAACCCAGCAGCTTATAGACTCAAGTCATGCCTGCCTGATTCGCATAGGACGCGACGCCATTATATGAATATGGATTCACTTTAAGATCCATTGAATACCGAAAATGCGCCCATGAGCGATGCGCTGGCGCCGCTACAGGCTAGGCCCGCTTGCCGGGGTTCGGCAGCGGCGATTCGGCGCGCTTCGGCTGGGCTGAGATCTAAGGGGCGCGTGCGAGCTGTGCGGCAAAATAGGCCACGGTCTTGGAGTAGACCTCGCTCTTGTTCCACTGCTTGAGCACCTCAAAGTTCGGGCTGCCCGGCTGCCAGTCCTTGCCCTTCTGCCAGCCATAGCCGACCAGATAATTGGCCGTGGAGGCGAGCACGTCGGGCACGTTATGCAGAAGATCGCGCTTGCCGTTGCCGTCGAAGTCGATGGCATATTTCATCCAGGATGACGGCATGAACTGGGTCTGGCCGAGCTCGCCGGCCCAGGCGCCTTTCATGTCGGCGGGCGCAAGATCGCCGCGCTGGACGATGCGCAGCGCATCCAACAGCTCGGCGCGAAACTGCTCGGAGCGACGGCAATCGTAAGCGAGCGTTGCAAGCGAGCGGATCGTTGCAAACTTGCCGGTGTTGACGCCGAAATCGGTCTCCAGGCCCCAGATCGCGACCAGGACTTCGCCCGGCACGCCATAGGCCTGCTCGATGCGCGAGAGCACCGAGCCGTATTGCTTCATCCTGTTGGAGCCGCGCTCCAAGCGTGGCGGCACCATGCGGCCGGAGAACTCCTCGAAACTCTGGGTAAAGACCTTTTGCGAGCGGTCGCGGTTGAGCACGCTCTGGTCGAACGTGACGCCGGCAAGCCCGGCAGTGATGGTTTGCTGCGAGATGCCCTTCGCCGCAGCGTCGGTTTTGAAATCAGCCAGCCAAGCGTCGAAATTGCCCGAGTCGCAGGCAACCGCGGCGGGCGCTGGCTGGACTGAGAGAAGGGACGCGGAGACGGCCAAGGCTGCGAGAGCAAGACGAGAAATCGTCGGAGTCATCAGATGAAATGGATTTCCGTGAATTGACCTGACCGGCAGCATAATCTCGGCTGTAACCGCGGCCAAAGCAAGGCGCGCGGCCCTGTCCGAACCGGCCAGGGCCGCACGTCACGAGATTGTCAGACGTCAGTCCGATTCCGCCACGGGAAAAGGTTGGCCGGGAAGTCGGCGGCCGGCTTGCGCGGTCGATGCGGCGGAGGGGGGACCGGACGTGCGCCCGGATCGGACGCGATCACCTTGCGGTAAAGGTGCCACGTGGCGTGCCCGAGCAGCGGGACCACAACGGCGAGGCCGAGGAAGGCCGGGATCGTGCCAAGCGCGAGCAGTACCGCCACGATCAGGCCCCAGGCCGCCATCGGCACCGGGTTTTTCGCGACCACGCGCAGCGAGGTGCTCATCGCCTCGAACGCACCGGCATGGCGGTCCAGCATCAAGGGGAACGACACGGCACTGAGACAGAGCGCGGCGAGCGCGAACAGGAATCCGGTGCCGCAGCCAACCACGATCAGCCACCAGCCTTGCTGCGTCGTCAGCACGCGCATCATGAAGTCCGAGAATCCGGTGACGCCCTCGTAGCCGAACGCCGCGACATAGATCGCCTGCGCGGTCGCCACCCAGGTGACGAACAGGGCGAGCAGCAATGTACCGAGGCCGAGCATCGCGCCGAACGACGGCGATCGCAGCACCTCCATGGCATCCCAGGCGCTGGCCGGTTCATAGCGCTCGCGCCGGCTGGAAAGCTCGTAGAGCCCGAGCGCAGCGAAGGGCCCGATCAGCGCGAAGCCCGCGGCGAGCGGAAACAGCAGCGGCAGCACCGAATAGCCCATCACCACACGGGCGAGCACGAGGCCGAGCACCGGGTAGATCACGCAGAGGATGATGGCGTGGCTCGGAACGGCCTTGAAATCCTCCCAGCCGCGCCTGAGCGCGTCGTGCAGATCGGACAATTGTATGGTTCGGATCACCGGTCCAGCCGCATCCGTGGGCTGGGCCATCGTGGGGACATTGCCCTGGTAGAGTGTGGCCATGGTCGCGAGCTCCCTTGCCAAGCGGCTGCATCCGGCGCCGGCAAACGGCGCAAGCGGCCGCCCATTCTCTTGAAATCCCACGATCCCGACCAGACGCGAATTCCGGATGGCATCGCGAGCTGAACGGCAAGCATACTCCCAAGTCCGAGTCCTGTCCTCACGCTTGGGTGAAATTTCGATGCCGCGACGCAATCCATGCGGCGTCATTCTGTCGTCATTTCGCCGCAGATAAGCTGATGCTGCTGTCCGTCGCGCAACTTCGCGGGCGCGGCGCACCAACTTCGTCTATAAGTGCCACCAAGGCCCTTCCAACGGATTCCTTTTCGGGGAGCAGACATGAGCATTTTCGGGAAAATCATCAGCGCGATCTTCGGCGGCCAGCCGGCCTCCGCTGCGCCGGCCGGTGGCGCCGCTTCGCCGGGCGCCCCCGCAGGGTCGGCAAGTCCTTCGGCGCCGGCCGCCGCACCCATGGCTGCGGTCGACGTGGCGGCGATCGTCGACAAGGCGGCCGCCGCGCACAAGGGCGAGAAGCTGGAATGGCGTACCTCCATCGTCGACCTCATGAAGGCGCTCGACATCGATTCCAGCCTCGCTGCGCGCAAGGATCTCGCCAAGGAGCTGGGCTACAGCGGCGACATGAACGACTCGGCGAGCATGAACGTCTGGCTGCACAAGCAGGTGATGTCCAAGCTCGCCGCTAATGGCGGCAAGCTGCCGCCGGAGATCAAGCACTGACCGGACCTGGGGTCGTGCCGCAGGGGCCCGCGATCGCCGCGGGCCCTTTTGCATTCAGGCGACCAGATCCGCATCCTCCGGATGCCGATCGAGATAGTCGACGACGAAGCCGCAACCGGCGATCACCTTCTTGCCGTCGCGCCGGATCAGGTCGAGCGCGCCCTTGACCAGCTCGGAGCCGATGCCGCGCCCGCGCAACGCGCGCGGCGTCTCGGTGTGGGTGATGATTACGGCGGACGGCGTCAGCCGGTAATTGGCGAAGGCGATGTCGTCGCCGACATCGAGCTCGAAGCGGCTCCTGTCCTTGTTGTCGCGTACCGAAGCCGCCATGCGGGATCCCTCCGAACTGCAGATTGCCTCCTGATCTAGGAGGCTGACACGGCCCTTGCCAAGGTGAGACCAGGGGAGATTGGCGCAGACGAGATATCTGCAAATGCGCGCCGTCCTCACCGCACTGCGGTATGGCCATGGCGCCCGGCGAGCATGGTCCCGCGGCTCCGCAAATAATTCCCGATACCGCTCTTGCAAGCCGGAGTTCGGTTCCCACGTCCTAGAAAGGACATACGCCCGAATGCGGCCGGCAGGGTCGCCAGATATTCGGAGTGTCATGATCGCCAGCCGCAGACGTATGCCTCTTTTGCAGGAGGGTACGATGTCGGACTCTGGTTTCTTGAATACTCATCGAACATGGGAAGACTGGTGTGGGATGCTGCTGGGTGCGGTGATCGTGGCCTCGCCGTGGTTCCCGATCCAGGATCAGGCGATCTCCGGTCACCAGACGGCCATCCTGAACACGGTCGCGATCGGTCTCGTCGTATTTGGCATCAGCCAGCTCGAATATGTCGCCTTGCAGCGCTGGCAGGAGGTGATGACGATCCTGGCCGGACTGTGGCTCATCGCCTCGCCATACGTGATCGGCTATTCCGGTGAGGGATTTCTCCGCATCTATCACACGACCCTCGGTGCGGTGGTGGTGCTGCTCGGCATTCTCCAGCTATGGCAGGACTGGGATATGAATGACCAGGACTTGCTCAAGCACGGACAATAGACCGTAAGTACGGCAGGCCCGCCGGCCACGAGCGGCGGGCCTGGGCACTCACCGTGTCACGAGATCCGCATAGTCCGGGTGCTTGTCGATCCACGCCTTCACGAACGGGCATTGCGGGATCAGCTTCAATCCGTCGGCGCGGACCTGGTCGAGCGCGCCTTGCACCAGCTTCGAGCCAATGCCCTTGCCGCCAAGCTCCTTCGGCACGTCGGTGTGCTCGAAGGTGATGACACCGCCGTCGAGCCGGTAGTGCTCGGTCGCAAGATGACCCTCCACGTCGAGCTCATAGCGGTGATGGGCCTTGTTGTTGATGACGTCGCTCATATCATTGCCTTGCAGCTGCCGGCCTCGCGCACGAGATCGTAACGCACGGTCCGGCCGGGGTTTCCAATCCGAAGCTGTTCCGTTCAATCGGTCGCTTTGGCGAGCCTGGAATCTTCGACCTGTGGCTGCGGGCGGAGGCAGCCCTGGCAGATAACCAGGGAGCGGTTGACCCTGGCGTCCTGTTCGGCCTCGATGCCATCCTGCGCCTGCCACCGTTCCTTCGAATGGGGCTGAGCGTCGGCCTGCAATCTGTTGCGCTCGGCGCGGCCGCCAGTTCGCGTGGGCTGCGAGGCGGTGCGCGGCCGGTTGGGATCCTCGCCGGCGCCATCCCAGGCATAACGCGCAGGCTTGACGGCGAGATCGGATGCCAGATGCGCTTGCGGAGTCGCGGCACATCCGGCGAGCGCCAGTGACAACAGAAGGAGGGCAGGCGCTTTGACCATGATGCGGCACTCTGTACGCGAGAACCAGCGAGGTTGCGTCGATCATGTTTAAGATTCTCTGAACGATATCGTTTGTGGTTGCGACCAACGCCAATGCGATATCTGATCCTCCTGCTCAGCTTGCTCGTGACCGGCGCGCGTGCCGACGACGCAAAGCCGTTCAATCCGGCCGATTATCCGCCCGGCGTGCAGAAGGCTGTGCGCTACGCCAACGAGGAATGCGAGAGCCAGCAAGGCGGCGAGGTGACCTTCGCGCATGATACGGTGCGCAGGATCGACCTGACCGGCGATGGCCGCGAGGACTACATCGTCGATTTCCAGGACACCAAATGCGGCGATCGCGAGACGACCTATTGCGGAACCGGCGGCTGCGTCATGAAGATCCTGGTGACGCTGCCGGACGGCAGCGTGCGCGAGGTCTTCGACGGCTACGTCCTCCGCTACAAGATCATGGCCCCACCGGTGAAGCGCGGCGCCGCGCGCACCATCCGCTTCGATCTGCATGGCAGCTTCTGCGGCGGCTTTGGTCCGCAGGCCTGCTGGAAGACCCGGACCATCACGGCGACGCCTTTTGCGTTCAAGCAGCCGTAGACCAGGTGCGGCGCAGCCGGCCTTGCAGGGCCGCTGGCGTTGGCGATAAATGGGCTGCAATGAACGGACGGCTTCCGTGCCATCCGTCGCCCATGAGGAAGCCCGATGCAGCCCCTGCGCATGTCCCGCCGCGTCATGAATCTCGCCTATATGCTGACCCAGAATGCGCGGCGGCATGGCGCGCGTCCCGGCTTCGTCTGGGGGGACAAGTCCTGGACCTGGCGCGAGATCGATGCGCAGGTCTCGGCCCTGGCCGCGGCGCTCGCCGCGCGGGGCATTGCCAAGGGCGACCGCATCCTCGTCCATTCCAAGAATGGCGATGAGATGTTTGTCTCGATGTTCGCGGCGTTCCGGCTCGGTGCGGTCTGGGTGCCCACCAATTTCCGTCTGATGCCGGATGAGGTCAGCTATCTCGCGCAGGCCTCCGGCGCCAAGGCGTTCCTGTGCCATGTCGATTTCCCCGAGCATGCCGCGGCGGTGCAGGGCGGATCGCTGCAGTTCACCTGGAGCGTCGACGGCAAGGCCGCGTTCGGCGAGCGCTCGGTGGCCGATGCGATCGCCTCGCATGCGGGCGCCGTTGTGGAGAATGTCGCGGTCGAGCATGACGATCCCTGCTGGTTCTTCTTCACCTCCGGCACCACCGGACGCTCCAAGGCGGCCGTGCTCACCCACGGCCAGATGGGATTCGTCGTTACCAATCATCTCGCCGATCTGACGCCCGGCACGACCGAGCAGGATGCCTCGCTGGTGGTGGCACCGTTGTCGCACGGCGCCGGCGTGCACCAATTGATGCAGACCGCGCGCGGCGCGCGCACCGTGCTGCTGCCGACCGAGAAATTCGACATCAACGAGGCGTTCCGCCTGATCGAGGCGCATCGCGTCAGCAATCTCTTCACCGTGCCGACCATCCTGAAGATGATGGTCGAGCATCCCGCCGCCGACAAATACGACCATTCCTCGCTGCGCTACGTCATCTATGCGGGCGCGCCGATGTATCGCGAGGACCAGAAGGCGGCGTTGAAGAAGCTCGGCAAGGTGATCGTGCAGTATTTTGGCCTCGGTGAGGTCACCGGCAACATCACCGTGCTGCCGGCGGCGCTGCACGACCCGGAGGACGGCCCGCACGCCAGGATCGGCACCTGCGGCTTCGAGCGCACCGGCATGCAGGTGTCGATTCAGGACGATGAGGGCCGCGAGCTCAAGGCTAACCAGAGCGGCGAGATCTGCGTGATCGGGCCTGCCGTGTTCGCCGGCTATTACGACAACCCCGAAGCCAACGCGAAGGCGTTCCGCAACGGCTGGTTCCGCACCGGCGACCTCGGCCACATGGACGAGGAGGGTTTTGTGTACATCACAGGACGTGCGTCGGACATGTACATCTCCGGCGGCTCCAATATCTATCCGCGCGAGATCGAGGAGAAGATCCTGACCCATCCCGGGATTGGCGAGGTCGCCGTGCTCGGCGTGCCCGACGCGACCTGGGGCGAGGTCGGCGTCGCCGTCTGCGTCGTCCGAGAAGGCGCGAAGGCGGTGACCGAAGCGGAGATGGCGGCGTTCTTGTCGCCGAAAGTGCCGCGCTACAAGATGCCGAAGCGCTTCTTCTTCTGGGACGCGCTGCCGAAATCGGGCTACGGCAAGGTGCCGAAGCGCATGGTGCGCGACGAGCTCGAGGCGCGCGGGCTGCTCGACCTCGACAAGGCGAGCTGAGCGCACCAGATGCGGAGCATCAAGCAGCCGGGCGCGCCGCTTCCCGAACGCATTCAATGGGTGGAGGCGAGGGGACGCGCTTTCTCGTTCACACTTCAGGCCGGTCTGCCGCTGCTGGAGGCCGCGCGGCGCGGCTTTGCCGCGGAGGGCTTCGCCGGCGGCGTGCTGAATTTTCGCCATGGCGCGCTCGGGCCGTTCGCCTATGTCATGCCGGCGCTGTCGAAGACCGGTGAGAATGCGGCGTTCTACAGCGATACGTTCCGGCCCGCCGGCGTGACGCGTTTGAGGCTCGGCAGCATGACGCTCGGCACGCGCGACGGTGCGCCGTTCTTTCATTGCCACGGACTGTGGACGGAGGCTGACGGCAAGACGAGCGGCGGCCACATGATGCCGGACGAGACCGTCGTCGCCGAGCCGTTCGAGGTCGAGGCCTTCGGTCTGAACGGTGCGGTGTTCACGGCCGAGCCTGATGCGGAGACCAACTTCAAGCTGTTCGGACCGGTCGCGGCTGCAAGCACCGGCGCGCGCACAACGAGCCGCGCCTTCGCGCTCCGCCTGCGCCCGAACCAGGATTTTGCCGGCGCACTCGAAGCATTCTGCCGCACGAACGGTATCGCCCGCGCGAAGATTCATGGCGGCGTCGGCTCGACCATCGGCGCGCGCTTCAGCCATGGCGGCGTGACCGAGCCGTTTGCGACGGAGCTGGCGATTACGGCAGGGACAATCGCGCCCGGCGCCTCCGGCGCGCTGGAAGCTGCGCTCGATGTCGCCCTGATCGACTATACCGGCGGCGTTGCGGAGGGGCGTCTGATCCGTGGCGACAATCCGGTACTGATGACGATGGAGCTGGTGCTGGAGGCAGGGGACTAGCTCGTCAGCCGTAAGGGAGTGGGTGCAAGATAGCGCTTTTGCACTCCAAATGTTCCTGTTACGTTCCATCGCGGACGCGAGGAGCGGCGGGAAGTCATGGCACGAAGAGGCAATCGAACGATCAACCTGCCAGCGCCGTATCTGAAGCGGGTATGGCTCGATCCGTCGCAGGTTCGCGACCGCGAGGCCTATCCGTTCTGCTTGCCCATCTTCCCTGACGATTTCGAGCTTAGATTCGATAATCCCATCACGATCATCGTTGGAGAGAACGGTGCCGGGAAGTCGACCATCCTCGAAGGCATCGCAGCGCTCGCCGGCTATGACGATGCCGGTGGCGGCAAGGGCTACAAGCCGGTCGATCATTCCGAAGCGCGCGAGGAGATGGGCGGCCAACTCTCCAAGGCGCTGCGCGCAAGCTGGCTGCCGAAGATCACCAACGGCTGGTTCTTTCGTGCGGAGAGCTTTTTCTCGGTCGCGCGATATCTGGACAAGGCTGCGCGGGATGCCGGCCAAGTCGGCCCCGATTTCCTGTCGCACTCCCATGGCGAAGGCTTCCTGCGTTTCTTCGAGGAGCGTTGCCAGCGCCAGGGCATCTTCATCTTCGACGAGCCGGAATCGGCGTTGTCGCCGGCGCGCCAGATCGAATTCCTCAAGCTGCTGCGTCGCATGGAAGAGTCCCGCATCTGCCAGGTCATCATGGCAACGCATTCGCCGATGCTGATGGCCTATCCCAACGCGCGGCTGCTGCGGCTCGGCAAATACGGCCTAGAGCCCATCACGGTGGAGCAGACCGACCATTACCGGCTGATGCGCGAGTTTTGTGCTGATCCGCACGGGTTCGTGGAGGCGACGCTGGCGGAGTAGGTGAGGGGATCCCCTAACAGTAGCTCTCTCCGTCGTCATTGCGAGCGCAGCGAAGCAATCCAGAATCTTTCCGCGGCAGCAGTCTGGATTGCTTAGCTGCGCTCGCAATGACGGAGTGTGGAGCAGCAGTGCGCCAACTCCCGTGTCCCGGACAAGCTGCAACGCGTGAGCATTGCGGCGCAGAGCCGGGACTCAGAAAGCCGCAGCATCGCGGATGCATGGGCTCCGGTTCTGCAGCGCATCACCATAGCGTCGAAGACGCGCGTGAACGCGCTTATGGTGCTGCGCAGCGTCCGTGGCACGAGACCGTTATCAATTCGCTGGCACGGTTTCGCATCCTCGCGGCGGATTCCGCCCGAGCTTTGCTGCATTCGCCACCCTCGAAAGTGCCGAGGGCGCAGGGAAGGCCGGGTGCCGGCCGGGCACCCACGGTCCACTGTGCGAAGCGTGTGCTTGAAAAAGCTGCACAGCGGCATACAGGTGAAGCCAAACATCCGGCCTTCCCTGCGCAGTGGGTTGACGGCTTATGTCGTGCTCTCCCCGGGGAGCGATGCACTATTGCCCCCGTCGCCTTGCGGATGACTGACGGTGCGGGCCCGGTCGGGCCGCAACGTCACCGCAAGCCTTGGCGCACAGACCCCGGGCGCCAGGACCACACGATTTTGCCGTACGCAGACTGCGCCCGTCGTGTGCGCGCCTAGCCTGCTCACGGAGTGACCCGCCCTGCAAACCGCCTGCGCGCGACGCTGCCTGCGTCCACCACCTCCCATCCCGCGTTCGTGACGATCGCGATGCGCCCCTCGGCCCGGGTTGGGGTAGGCGCAACATGCGATAATTCCGAATTCGCGTAAAGCGAATTATTTCGGCTTGGCATGATTGACCCCGGTCTGGTGTTTTGCCCGTCCGCCAACCCAATCAATAGTGTGCATTGGCTTTGCCACCGCCGTGCCACGAACGGGTCTCCCCATGGCCCAAAAATGCGCTAGCATGACCTCAGCGCGCGTTCCAAGTCGCGCAGATTGAGAAACGAGGAAACGAGATGAGGATGAGAAGCGGACCGGCGATCGCCGGGGTGGCGGCGCTGGCGGTGGCGGGGATGGCTCTGATGACCGCCTTCGAGCCGGTCTGGGCCCATGGGCCGACGCGGCAGAAGGTGCGGGAATCCATCGAGATCAACGCGGCCCCCGCCAAGGTGTGGGCGGTGATCGGCAATTTCCAGGACATGAGCTGGCTTCAGCCGGTCACCAAGACCGAAGGCGAGAAGGGCAACGAGATCGGCGCGACGCGCAAGCTGACCCTGACGGGCGGCGGGACGGTCGAGGAGGAGCTCTACAAATACGAGCCCGACATGCAGAGCTATTCGTACCGGATCACCAAGGTCGACGTGAAGGTGCTGCCTGTGACCAATTATTCCTCGACGCTGACGGTCTCGCCCGCGCCTGATGGCAAGGCCAAGCTGGAATGGGCCGGCGCGTTCTATCGCGGCTATCCCAACAACGACCCGCCGCCGGAGCTGAGCGACGAGGCCGCGATCAAGGCCGTGAGCGGGCTGTACAAGGCCGGGCTCGAGGCGCTCAAGAAGAAGATCGAGAGCGGTAGCTGATCGTGCGGGCGCTGGTTCTGGCGGCGCTCGCCGCCAGCCTTTGTCATGCGAGAATCGGGAGCGCAGCCGCCGAGGAGGCGTTCGTCACCAACCAGCTCAGCGACGATCTGATGGTCGTGGATCTCGCGACGTCGCGCAGCGTTGCGACCATCCCGATCGGCGGCAAGCCGGCCGGAATCGCCGTCAGCGCCGATGGGCGCTTTGCCTATGTCACGAGCCCGGATGCCAAGGCAGTGACGGTGGTCGACGCAGCGACGCGGCAGGTCGCTGGCCGCGTCGAGGTCGGCGGCGGGCCGCTCGGCATTGTCGTGGGGCCCGACGGCAAGGCGGTCTATGTCGCCGACTGGTATGCCGCCGCGGTGCGGGTGATCGATACGGCCTCGCGCAGCGTCACCGCGAGCATCGCGGTGGGCGCCTCGCCCTCGGGCCTCGCGCTGACGCCGGATGGCAAGCTGCTGCTCTCGGCCGACCGCGACGACGACAGTGTCTCGGTGGTCGACACGGCGACGCGCCAGCGCAAGGCCGTGATCAAGGTCGGTACCCGCCCGTTCGGCGTCACCATCGATGCCGATGGCAGGCGCGCCTACACCGCCAATGTCGGCTCCGACGATGTCTCGGTGATCGACATTGCAGACGGCCGCGAGATCGGCCGCGTGCCGGTCGGCATGCGCCCCTATGCGGTGGCGCTCACGCAAGGGCGCGGCTTCGTCACCGACCAATATGCCGGCACTGTTAGCGTGTTCGACCTTGCGAGCCTGAAGCCGATCAAGCGCATCAATGTCGGCGACTATCCCGAAGGCATCGCGGCGACCGCCGACGGCAAGCGCGTCATCGTCGCCTGCTGGGAGAGCAACACGCTTGGCATCATCGATGCGGCCGAGCTGAAGGTCATCGGCGAGATCAGAACCGGCGACGGCCCACGGGCGTTCGGGGCGTTCCTGCGCAGGACGGAGTAGTTTGCCGGATCCGCGGCAGCTTCCTCGGGCTGGCCGAATTCAAACGGCCATCCCGCCAGAGTTCAATTGACGTTCTGCGCTTCCAACATCGTGTTCTCCGGCGCACCTCGGTCGGTCCAGTCCGGCGGCAACCCGATTCTTTCTCCGGCCAGACCCGCCAATCCTGGCGCCCGGCCGAATGTTTCGCAGATCGCTTCCTTGGGCGCACCACCGAGAGAGGCGCTCAATCTGTCGACGGACGGCGGCGCGGGGACCTTCCCGAACGGACTCTCCGCGGCAACGAGAAACCTCCCGAAATCGCTTCCGAAAGCCTCGGCCAGATCATAGGCATCCCCATCGCTTGATACACGCGGAGCGCTGGTGAAGGAGTTCGCTCCGCGCGCCCAGATCATGGCCGCTTGCTGATTGCCGCTGCGGTCGCGGGCCTCGGCCTCGACGGACAGGCTTCCCAGTCCGATCGGAAGCCGCGGCACCGGAATGGGCACGCCGGGAGCGACGATGGAGGGCACGACGCTCGCAACCTTGGAGACGCCGGCTGCCGCCGCATCGGTCGGCGCAATCTGTGTGATGACGGCGCGAACATTCAAGTCCGCAGCCTCCGTGGGAGCTACGATCCGGAAGCGCTCGCTGAGCGCAAGACACATCGCTCTGTTGATTGCGTTCTTGATCAGCCTGCGCTGCTGCGGCGTGAACGGCTGGCTGGCTGCGGTCGCCGTGAACGCGGTCGGCTCGATGCGAGCGGTCTTCGCGGCGAGAACATCAGCCTTGCTGATCCGGAGCTGCGACTTGGTCAAGAGACCATCGGACGGCGTGAGATCGTCGTAGGAGGCCAGCGACCCCGCTCGTTCCAGCGGAGCCGCCGCGCAACCGGCGGCCATCGAGCTCAAGACCGCAACTGCGAGCCACCTCATTGCGAGGGAACGAGACCGGTCGCCACTCCCTGGGCCACGCGCCGGGACTGCGCGACGGGCAGGGGAGAAGGTGCGGCGCCCGGCGCCGAGGCGAGCATGGGCTGCCAGGTCACGTTCCAGCGCGCCAGCGTGGCACCGTTGCCATCGAAAACCAGGTCGAGAAAGGCCAGGGTGAGCTCGGCCGTCGCGAGCTTCACTTTCGGGTTGAGCGCCGGACCACCGGTGAAGGAGCGATCGGTGAAGATGCTGTGCGAGCCGCCTTCGAACACGGCAAGCAGCTTGCGCGGTGTGGCAATGGCGTTGAAGACCTCCAGCCGGTCGGCAGCGGGTGAGTAATATCCGGGGATCTGGATGACGTCCTTCGTCGCCGTCACGTGCAGGGTTGGAACGGTGATCCTGCTCAACACCGAGGCAAGATCGGGTTCGCCATAGAATGGAGGGGCCGAAATGACGATGGCGGCGGCAAAGCGCGGGTCGCGGGCCTCGACCCACTTGCCGTCGCGCATCACGCGGGCGCCAACCGCAACAAGCGCCGTGTTCGCCCCATAGGAATGCCCCGCCGCCATGATGCGCCGGCGGTCTACGTGGGCACCATGGGGACTCGACAGCATGCGATCCAGGGCAAAGCGCAGATCCAGGGCTCGCGCCAGCGCCTCGCTCTCGTGAGCGGCACGCTGCAGGCGGTCCACGACGGCGAGGGGATTGCCCGCCCAGAGCGAGGAATCGCTGCCGGCATGCTGAACATGCAGGCTGGCGACGCCGCGGGCCGACCAATATCGCCCCAGATAGCTGTAGCCCCGACGAGAGCCGCCGAGCCCATGGGAGAACACGATGAGCGGCACGCGCGATCCCGGCGCAATATCCGCCGGCCAGTGCAGGCGCGCCGGAACGGGCCGCGAACGCGCCGGATCGACCCAGTCGAAGTCGACGACCGCGGGGGGCGCGGACTGCGCCCGGGCTGGAGGCGCGGCGAGCGTCGCCGTGACGGCGACCGCCAGCAGCGCGGCACCGAACCGCCGTCGGGTCAGGCTTGTCGCTCCGCTCGCACCGCCCGCGCCATTCGCGTGCGCGGATCGCACATGCCGAGAGGAAGTGTCGCTCAACCCGTTCACCATGAAGGCACCTTGTATGAAGTCGCACCGAGTGTAATTGATGTATTGCACTTAGTGTAATTTTGCAAACTGGTCGATTTCATGGCAAAACAGGTCATGAAAAGTTCATCCCGGAAGGAGGAAGGCCTGCGCGAGCGGAAGCGGCGCGAAACGCTGCATCGTATCGCCGAGCAGGGCCTTAAACTGTTTCTGACCAGGGGCTATGATGCCACCACGCTCGACGCGATCGCGGAGGCGGCGGGGATCTCGCGGCGGACGTTCTTCTACTACTTCAAGTCCAAGGAAGAGATCCTCCTGGCGTGGCAGGATGGTGGTTTCAGCGAGACCTTGCGTGCCGCCGTGCTCGAGCAAACGACCAAGCAGTCGCCGCTCGATGCCGCAAGGAACGGCCTGCTGGAGCTGACAGCCCGCTTCCCGGTCGATTACAAGCAAATAAAAGTGATCGAGCGCCTGATGTCCGCGAACGAGTCGCTTCGCATCCGGCAGCAGGCGAAATACGTCGAGAAGGAAGCTGCCGTGTTCGCGGCGCTGTCCCAGATGTGGCCGCAGCCGCATCGGCAGGCTGCGCTGCGCGTGGTCGCCATGATGTCGGTCGGAGCCTTGCGGCTTGCGATGGACAGTTGGAATCGCGACCAGGGCAAGCGGCCTTTGGCCGTCTACGTGAAAGAGGCTTTTGCGTGCCTGAACCGGGAGATCGGAGCGGGAGCCTCGGGCAAGGCTGCCGGTCGATCCGGCGAGTGAGTGAGGGCCGGCCCGGGCTCTCGATGGAAAAGCAATACGGCCGCGCGGTGGTGTTAAGCCCGCATCGGAGCTGTGACGCCGATCAGCGCCGGCGCGATGTCACGGATGTGCTCGAACACATGGTCGGGCCGAAGCGCCGTTAGCGCCGCCGGTGCCGCATAGCCCCAGCACACCGCGCCGCAGGCGATCCCGACCGCCCGCGCCGCGTCGATGTCGCGGACCTCGTCGCCGATCGAGATCACCCTGCTAGGCGCGACGCCGGCGCGGCGGATGACCCGGCGGAATTTCGCGGCCTTGCCGAACAGCGACGCCGCGCAGTCGAAATGCGAGAACAGCGCTGCGGCGTCCCCGAGCTTCTCGCGCGCATTGGCCTCGCTGTCGGACGTCACCAGCGCGAGCTGCACGCCGTTCTCGGCCAGCGTTCGCAGCATCGTCTCGACGTCCGCGAACAACGAAATCTCAGCTGCTGCCTCCGCCTTCAGCCGCCGCGCATGCCGCGCAATCGCCGGCAGCTTCCACATGGGCACTTCCAGCTTGGCGAGGATCTCGCGGCTCGACGCATGTCTGAGCTCTTCGATGTCCTCAGGCGCGACACGACGAAAATTGAAGCGGTCGGCGACGTCGTTAATAGTGCGCAGGAACCACGGAAAGCTGTCTGCGAGGGTGCCGTCCAGGTCGAAGATGGCGAGGGCGTAGGGCATGTGGGACGGGGTTACCCGGCGGTCCTGCGCATCGGGCTTCCGCCCGCAAGCGCTGACAGATGCGACCGGAGATGTTATATCAAGCTCTAGAGGTGACAGATGTCGGAGCTACTGACAAGGATTACGGTCGATCCGCAGCGTATGCATGGGCGCCGCTGCATTCGCGATCTGCGCATCACGGTTGCCGACGTTCTGGGATTGCTGTCCGCGGGACAGTCACGCGAGAGAAAGCCGCTTCCCGATCTGCCATTCTCGTCACCAAGGATCGCGACTTCTCGCTTCTCCGGGCCGCAAAGCGACAGGGGCCAATCGTGCTTGAGGCGACTGCGCAGCGTGTCGGTCAGCGCCACGGCAAGCCGCACATCTTCAAGGTCGATGCCGGCAGCATGCATGCCAAGGGATTCAAGTTTTTTCGCGCAGAGAACGGTGTGTGGCTGACCGACCGTGTGCCGCCGGAGTTCCTGGCGTAGCTTACGTCCTGGATTTCCAAACGGTCTCCTCGGTCCAGCCGAGTTCGGCGAATTCGGCGGCTCGCAGCGGCGCTTCGCCCTCCGCGAAGAACTCGTCAAGCTGCGGCGGTACGACCCTTGTTTCGGACAGCATGGCATGCGCCTGTCCGCGGTGATGAATTTGATGCTGGAAGAGATGCATGAGCAGCCGGTCGCAGCGCTCGGTTTGAACGCTCGTATCGCGGTTAATCCGGACGAAGGCGTCGAGCCGTTCAGTTGTCAGCGCATCGCAGATCGCAATCAGGCGCTTGTCCATTGCGGCCTGGGCAGCTTTCAGCTCGGCTAAGGAGGGGTACGGCACCTCGTTCTTCCAGGCTGCCGGTCCGAGCCAACCCCCTTCAAGCGCATCGATGTAGAAGAAGTCGATGATGTAGATGTGGTTCAGCGTACGCTGCAGGCTTGGAAAGAAGCCGGTGCGGTGGGCTTCGAATTCAGACTGGGATAGCGCAGCGCAGGCGGCGAGCAGGCGATGGTTCGCCCAAGCGTTGTTGTGGGCGAAGGCGCGGTAGGTTTGTACGAGTCCAGCGGACATGTCGGTTCTTTCCCGATCGAATAGTGGCTGATTACGCTCCGCTAATCCGCCCTACAGCCCTGTGGCTTCGATGCAGCGCAATCTACTCCGCCGCCTCGCTCGCCGCACGCCTCCGCTTCGGCTTCCGCGCCTTCTCCAGCACCGGGGCCAGGAATTTCCCCGTATAGCTCCGCGGCGCTTTCGCAATGTCTTCCGGGGGGCCCCAGGCGACGATCTCGCCGCCGCCGTCGCCGCCTTCGGGGCCTAAGTCGATGACCCAGTCGGCGGTCTTGATGACTTCGAGATTGTGCTCGATGACGACGACCGTGTTTCCTTGCGCGACCAGCTCGTGCAGCACTTCAAGCAGCTTCTTGACGTCATGGAAGTGCAGGCCGGTGGTGGGCTCGTCCAGGATGTAGAGCGTGCGGCCGGTGGCGCGTTTTGACAATTCCTTTGCCAGCTTGACGCGCTGGGCTTCGCCGCCCGACAGCGTCGTCGCCTGCTGGCCGACATGGATGTAATCGAGCCCGACGCGGTGCAGGGTCTGGAACGTCTCACGGACACGCGGCACCGCCTTGAAGAACTCGGCGGCTTCCTCGACCGTCATGTCGAGCACGTCGGCTATGCTCTTGCCCTTAAACAGCACCTCCAGCGTCTCGCGGTTGTAGCGCTTGCCCTTGCAGACGTCGCAGGTGACGTAGACGTCGGGCAGGAAGTGCATCTCGATCTTGATGACGCCGTCGCCCTGGCAGGCCTCGCAGCGGCCGCCCTTGACGTTGAAGGAGAAGCGGCCGGGCTCGTAGCCACGTGCTTTCGCTTCCGGCAGGCCGGCGAACCATTCGCGGATCGGCGTGAACGCGCCGGTATAGGTCGCCGGATTCGAGCGCGGCGTGCGGCCGATCGGCGACTGGTCGATGTCGATGATCTTGTCGATGTGCTCGAGGCCCTCGATGCGGTCGTGCGGGGCGGCGCCCTCGCTGGCATTGTTCAGCTTGCGGGCGATGGCGCGGTAGAGCGTGTCGATCAGCAGCGTCGACTTGCCGCCGCCGGAGACGCCGGTGACGCAGGTGAACAGGCCGAGCGGAATTTCCGCCGTGACGTTCTTGAGGTTATTGCCGCGCGCGTTCACCACCTTGATGGTGCGGCGATGGTTCGGCGGACGCCGCTCCGGCACCTCGACCTCGAGCTCGCCGGTGAGGTACTTGCCGGTCAGCGATTTCGGGTTGCGCATGATCTCGGCGGGCGTGCCTTCGGCGACGATGTTGCCGCCATGCATGCCGGCGCCGGGGCCGATGTCGAGCACGTAGTCGGCGAGACGAATGGCGTCCTCGTCATGCTCGACCACGACCACGGTGTTGCCGAGGTCGCGCAGCCGCTTCAGCGTATCGAGCAGGCGGGCGTTGTCGCGCTGGTGCAGGCCGATCGAAGGCTCGTCCAGCACGTAGAGCACGCCTGTGAGCCCCGAGCCGATCTGCGAGGCGAGGCGGATGCGCTGGCTCTCGCCGCCGGACAGCGTGCCGGAGGAGCGGGACAGCGTCAGATAATTGAGGCCGACGTCGAGCAGGAAGGTGAGGCGCTCGCGGATCTCCTTCAGGATGCGGCCCGCGATCTCGTTCTGCTGCGCGTTCAGCGCCTCCGGCACGGTCTCGAACCATGCGCCGGCGCCCTTCACGGACAGCTCGGAGATTTCGCCGATATGCTTGCCGCCGACCTTGACGCAGAGCGCCTCGGGCTTGAGCCGAAAGCCCTTGCAGCCCTCACAGGGGACGTCGTGGAAATATTTCGCCAGCTCCTCGCGCGCCCACTCGCTCTCGGTCTCGCGGTAGCGGCGGTTGATGTTGGTGATGACGCCCTCGAACGGCTTCTTGGTGTCGTAGGAGCGCACCCCGTCCTCGTAGGAGAACTTGATCTCGTCCTCGCCCGAGCCGTAGAGGATCGCGTTTTGCGTCTTCTTCGGCAAATCCTTCCACTTGGTGTCGAGTGTGAACTTGTAGTGCTTGCCGAGCGCGGTCAGCGTCTGCACGTAATAGGGCGACGACGACTTGGCCCAGGGCGCGATCGCGCCCTTGCGCAGCGTCAGATCCTTCTCGGGGATGACGAGGTCCTCGTCGACATGCTGCTCGACGCCGAGGCCGCCGCAGGCGGGGCAGGCGCCGTAGGGATTGTTGAAGGAGAACAGGCGCGGCTCGATCTCGGGGATGGTGAAGCCGGAGACCGGGCAGGCGAACTTTTCCGAGAACAGGATGCGCTCGGGGCCGCTCTTGTCGTGAATCTTTGCGGTCTTCTTCTTTTCCTCCGCGGGAGCCGCTGCTGCGGGAGCATCGGCGAACTCGACGACGGCAAGGCCTTCGGCGAGCTTCAGCGCGGTCTCAAAGCTCTCGGCGAGGCGCTGGCCGATATCGGCACGCACCACGATGCGATCGACCACCACGTCGATGTCGTGCGGGAATTTCTTGTCGAGGCTAGGGGCTTCCGCCAGCTCATGGAAGGTGCCGTCGATCTTGACGCGCTGAAAGCCCTTCTTGAGCCATTCGGCGAGCTCCTTCCTGTACTCGCCCTTGCGGCCTCGCACGACGGGGGCGAGCAGATAGAGGCGGGTGCCCTCGGGCAGCGCCAGCACGCGGTCGACCATCTGCGAGACGGTCTGGCTCTCGATCGGCAGGCCCGTGGCCGGCGAATAGGGCACGCCGACGCGGGCCCAGAGCAGGCGCATGTAGTCGTAGATCTCGGTGACGGTGCCGACGGTGGAGCGCGGGTTCTTCGACGTCGTCTTCTGCTCGATCGAGATCGCCGGCGACAGGCCGTCGATCTGGTCGACGTCGGGCTTCTGCATCATCTCCAGGAACTGGCGGGCATAGGCCGACAGCGATTCGACGTAGCGGCGCTGGCCCTCGGCATAGATGGTGTCGAAGGCGAGCGAGGATTTGCCGGAGCCGGATAGCCCGGTGAACACCACCAGCTTGTCGCGGGGAATCTCGACGTCGATATTCTTGAGGTTGTGCTCGCGCGCGCCGCGGATCGTAATTGCGCGCAGGCTGGAGCCCGCGTTCTGTTGTTGGCGCTTCGCCTTGATCACTTCATCCATCCGAGTTGCCCTCAAGGAAGCCCAAAGGTGCGCGATCGCGCCAACAAAAAAGGCGCGCTGCGCCCGGAACCGGGATCGGCGCCGATGGGTATGGCAGCGAACGTAGGAAGAACGGCGGCGGATTTCCAGTGGGACTTGCGAATCGTCAACGGATTGTTGGCGTGCTGGCGGGATCTGGCAGCAGGAACGCGCGGAACCGCTCGCGGAGCACCCAGCCAAAACAAAAAGGCCGGCGCGAGGCCGGCCTTTCGTGACGATGTGACCTCGGCAGGGAAGTTCAGTACTTCGCGACCACCGGGCCACCGAAGGTGTAGTTGAGTCGAACGGTAGCCATGTCCACGTCCTGCTTGATGCTGTCGGTGCGAGTGGTCACGCCGAGGAAGGTGAAGGTCTCGTTGTGCCTGCCCATGAACAGGTGGTTGTATTCGACAGCGACCGACCAGTTCGGGGCGAAGCCGAATTCTATGCCGGTGCCGACGGTACCGCCCCAGCGCGTTTCGTTCGCGGTGTCGAGCGTAACGCCGCCAAAACTGCCAGTGTACTTGTTGTGAGTGACGGCAGCGCCGCCCTTCACGTACCAAAGCACGTTGTTCCAGGCATAACCGACCTGGCCAGTGAAGAGGCCGATGGCGTCGATCCTGGTCTCGTTCACCAGCGGCGCGAGCGCGGCAGGCGAGCTGATGTTCGAACCCTTCAGGTCAGCCCAGTCGCCCTGGGCTTCGAGACCGAACACCCAGTTGGCGGACTGCCAGCGATAACCGATCTGGCCGCCGACGAGTGCGCCGGTCGCATTGTGACAACCTTCGGCCACCGCCGGAGCGACCACGAAGGGGCCGACACTGGTGAGATCCCAACAGTTGCGGCTCCAGCCACCGCCGGCGTTGGCGCCGAGGTAGAAGCCGCTCCAGTTGTACACCGCGATCGGTGCCACCGGAGCCTTGGTGTAGGGGCGGGCCGCCAAATCGGCCGCCGAGGCCGGTGCCAACGCGCTGAGTGCGAACAAGCTGGCCGAAGCCAGCAAAAGCTTCTTCATATCCATTCCCCACTTCCATTTCTCATTCCGGTCTTCCGGAGAGCGGAAGAGCAGCGGACCTTATGACTCAAGCAACGTCATTGCTTTTACACCATTGAAGCCAAAGGTTGTGTCACCCAGCGGCCACACCCCTTCGAAAACGCGAGCGAACGGGCGGCCGCAACAAACAAAAAGGCCGGCGCGAGGCCGGCCTTTCGTGACGATGTGACGTCGGTCGTGATCAGTACTTTAGATCAGTACTTGGCGACGACCGGGCCGCCGAAGTGATAGTTCACGCCGACCTGCACGGTGTGGAGGTCGAGAGTGCCGGTGTTGACCGGGAAGACGCCCGAGAAGTAGGTCTCGCCGCCCAGGCTGCGATAGAGGTACTCGCCCTTGACCGACCAGTTCGGAGCAAACATCGCCTCGACGCCCGCGCCGACCGTCCAGCCCGAATGGAACTGGCTCTCCGAGAGGCTCAGAACAGGGGGCGCGCTGACGCTGATCTTGTTGTTGATCCAGGCGTAACCACCCGTGGCGTACAGCAGGACGCTCGGGGAAGCGAGCCAGCCGATGCGACCACGCACGGTGCCGAGCGCGTCGATACGCGAACTGACCGTCGTGGGAACGAGGGCGCCACCAAAATCAACAAGACCGGTCGCCGAGGCGTTTACGTCAGCCCACGCGCCATCAGCTTCGATGCCGAACACGACGTTGGAGGTCTGCCAGTTGTAGCCAACGGTGCCGCCGACGAAACCGCCCTGCATGCGCGGATCATCGGAGCTGTTTTCCCAGGCGCCGCCGCCGACGATACCGAGGTAGAAGCCGGTCCAGTTGTAGACCGAGGCCACAGGCGCAGGCGCCTTGGTGTAGGGGCGGGCTGCCAGATCAGCAGCCGAAGCGGGGGCCGCGAGAGCGAATACACAGGCCGAAGCCAACAAAACCTTCTTCATTTTCAACTTAATCCCAGTCCCAGTTTCTGTTGTTGCCTTCCTCGCGGAAGGGCAGCGGACTCAAACGGCCCAACTGACGTCGTGTTTACACCACCAAAGCCGCAAGTTGTGTCTCCGAAAAGCCACAACAGTCCAAAAGGTGATGGTTACTGACTTATTTACGTCCAGGCATGTGCCGAAAAAAAGAAGGGCCGGCGCAGGGCCGGCCCTTCCATTTGCTCGCGAAATGAGAGGGATATCAGTACCTCGCGACCAACGGGCCGCCGAAGCGATAATTCAGGCGGACCAGACCCATGTCGACGTCCTGACTGATGCGATCGCTCCCGAAGGCAACGCCCGCAGGCGTCGTGAAGGCGATCGTACGGTCGCCGAGGAAGATGTGGTTGTACTCGACGCCGAGCGTCCAGTTCGGAGCAAATCCGAATTCCAGGCCGGCGCCAACGGTGCCGCCCCAGCGGGTCTCGCGAGCCGACGCCAGCAGCGTGCCGGCGCCAGGCGTGCCAGGCGCGGCATAGACGTCGTACTTATCCCCGACTACGGCGGCGCCGCCCTTCACATAGAGCAGCACGTTGTTCCAGGCATAACCGACCTGCCCCGTGATCAGGCCAAAAGCATCGATGTGAGAGCGGTTACGATCACCGGTGACCAAAGCGCTTCCAGGGAAGAGGAGGCTGACGTTGTCCCCCGAGAAGTCAGCCCAGTTGCCCTGGCCCTCGAGGCCGAACACCCAATTGGCCGACTGCCAGCGGTAGCCGATCTGGCCACCGACCGTGCCGCCGGTCGCATCGTGACAGCCTTCAGCCACCAGAACGCCCGTGACCGGGGTCACGAAGTCCCAGCACTTGCGGCTCGTGCCGCCGCCGCCGTTGACGCCGATGTAGAAGCCGCTCCAGTCGTAAACCGCGGCGACCGCCGGGGCCGGAGCCTTGGTGTAGGGACGCGCAGCCATATCCGCCGCGCTTGCCGGAGCCGACAGCCCCAATGCCATTGCACTGATTACGCCGAAAAGAATCTTATTCATTGCAGTCTCCCCAAGTTTCGTCCGCTTCATGAAAGTCCCCGAAGCGGCTGATCAGACGCGACACCCATATGAATCAATTCCAAGGCAAAGGTAGCTTAAGGAAAGGGCAGAGTCCGTCTCCGGAATGCCACACTCGCTGGCTTAATGAATGGTTCCAACTTGATGAATGTTAAGTAGTATTTACCATTCTCGGGAACCCAAAAAGGTTCCATTCGAGGGCTGTCCTTTTTTGTGGCATGAGAGGGAACGCGGAAATATCCGCTCGCTCGCGCCGAGAACAAATCTGGAACAGACGTGCGCGCGATGCTATATGTGGGGATAACCCTGGGGGTAGCGGGCTGATCGGCGCCCGCAAGCGTATAGGGTCGCCCTAGCGGGCGCAGAGGAACGCGGGCAGCGGATCGGCCCTTTTGAAATTCAGTGGCATTCGGAGTGGAGAGCGGCGATGGCGGGAAGCGTCAACAAGGTCATTCTGGTTGGAAATCTCGGCAAGGATCCCGAAATCCGCCGCACCCAGGACGGGCGGCCGATCGCGAATTTGAGCATCGCGACCTCGGAGACCTGGCGCGACAAGAACACCGGCGAGCGCAAGGAGAAGACCGAGTGGCATCGCATCGTGATCTTCTCTGAGCCGCTTTGCAAGATCGTCGAACAGTATCTGAAGAAGGGCGCAAAGGTTTACATCGAAGGCGCGCTCCAGACCCGCAAGTACACCGACCAGAGCGGCGTCGAGAAATACTCGACCGAGGTCGTGCTGCAGGGCTTCAACTCAACGCTGACGATGCTGGACGGCCGCGGTGGCGGCGGCGGAGGTGGCAGCTTCGGCGACGAGCCGGGCGGCGACTTCGGCTCCTCCGGACCCGTCAGCAGCGCGCCGCGCCGTCCCGTTGCCGCCGGCGGCGGCCGCAACAGCGACATGGACGACGATATCCCGTTCTAGGACTTCGGAAGAGGCGGCTAGTCTCGGCGCAGATAACGGCCAACTCGGTTTTCAAGGATCCGCACCAGGACAGGATCCATGAATTCATAGTCGTCCGGAATGTCGAGACAGATGACCCGCTTGTTGTACAAGCTGGAGCGGAATTTCCGGTTCAGCTTGGTCCGGTGGGTCTTTTCCATGACGAAGATGACGTCGGCCCATTCAATCTGCTCGGCGGACAGCAAGACGTCCGCGCCGTTCGAAATGCCGGCCGAGTCGGTCTCGATCCCGGGCCAGGTCGAAAACACCTGCTCGGCGGTAGGGCTGCGGAGGCGATTGGCGCTGCAGACGAAAAGGACGTTGGTCACTTTGCCGCTCTCGGAGACGATCGGTCAGGTATCGGCGGGATGATTGGTCAGTGCTTTTCGGGCGGGCTTCCGAGAGTTCCTGCTACATAAATACAGTTCTTTTGGTCGACGGCTTTTCCGGCCTAAGCTTATGTGCGCCTCCGCCGGACACGAGGAAGCCCTGCATGAGCCTTGCGCCGCTGCTTGAGGCCGCGCCGGTGGTCCCGCTGCATGCCTTTGCCGCAATGGCCGCCCTTGTGCTTGGCCTCTTCCAGTTCTCCGCCCCCAAGGGCACGCTGCCGCACCGGACTATCGGCTGGATCTGGGTGGTCCTGATGGTGTTCGTGGCCGCCTCGTCGTTCTGGATCCACGAGATCCGTCTGGTCGGGCCGTTCAGCCCGATCCATTTCTTGTCGATCTTCACCCTGGCGGTGCTGCCGCTGGCGGTATGGCGTGCGCGCACCCATCGCGTCGCCGACCACCGGCGGATGATGATCTTGATCTTCTTCGGCGCCCTGGTGGTGGCAGGACTGTTCACGCTGGTGCCTGGGCGCATCATGCACCGGGTGACTTTCGGGGCGTGAGAGCCGGTTCCGCCCAGTCCGTTCCGGCCCCGTCCGCGGCCGTGGCGCGAAGGGCGTAAGTCTCTGGAAAAACAGTGGGAAAAAGCGCTTCCCCAAAGCTCGGCAAGGGTGGTTATCAGGGGTGTGATGCGCTATATGATTCCCAGATAAAACCTCACCGGATTTCCCCTTGGCTGACGACGATAACAAGCCCGGCGACCAGCCGGCGCAACCCTCGGACATTCGCCCCGTCTCCATCCTCGACGAGATGAAGAAGTCCTACCTCGATTACGCCATGAGCGTGATCGTGTCGCGCGCGCTGCCCGATGCGCGCGACGGCCTGAAGCCGGTGCATCGGCGCATCCTGTTCTCGATGAACGAGCAGGGCTTCACGCCCGACAAGAAGCACAAGAAGTCCGCCGGTATCGTCGGTGACGTCATGGGTAAATACCACCCTCATGGCGACCAGGCGATCTACGACGCGCTGGTGCGCATGGCGCAGGACTTCTCGATGCGCGAGTTGCTGGTGGACGGGCAGGGCAATTTCGGCTCGGTCGACGGCGACCCGGCGGCGGCCATGCGCTACACCGAGTCCCGCCTGACCAAGATCGCGCTGAAGCTGCTCGAGGACATCGACAGCGACACCGTCGACTTCCAGGACAATTACGACGGTTCCGAGAAGGAGCCGGTGGTCCTGCCGGCGCGGTTCCCGAACCTGCTGGTCAACGGCGCGGGCGGCATTGCCGTCGGCATGGCGACCAACATCCCGCCGCACAATCTCGGCGAGGTGATCGACGCCTGTATTGCGCTGATCGACAATCCCTCGCTGACCATCGACGAGCTCATCAACATCATTCCCGGCCCGGATTTCCCGACTGGCGGCATCATCCTTGGACGCCAGGGCATCCGCAGCGCCTACCATCTCGGCCGCGGCTCCATCGTGATGCGCGGCAAGGTCACGTTCGAGACCATTCGCAAGGATCGAGAGGCGATCGTCATCACCGAGATTCCGTATCAGGTGAACAAGGCGACGATGGTCGAGCGCATCGCCGAGCTCTACAAGGAAAAGAAGATCGAGGGCATCTCCGACCTGCGCGACGAGTCCGACCGCGAGGGCTATCGCGTCGTCGTCGAGCTCAAGCGCGACGCCGTGCCCGACGTGGTACTGAACCAGCTCTACAAGTTCACCCCGCTGCAGACGAGCTTCGGCGTCAACGCGGTTGCGCTCGATTCCGGGCGTCCGCAGACGATGAACTTGAAGGATATGTTGACGATCTTCGTCGGCTTCCGCGAGCAGGTCGTTACCCGGCGCACCAAGTACAAGCTGCGCAAGGCGCGTGAGCGCGCCCATGAGCAGGTCGGCCTCGCCATCGCGGTCGCCAACATCGACGAGATCATCAAGGTGATCCGCACCTCGCCGACACCGGCGGCGGCCCGTGACACCCTGATGACGCGCGATTGGCCCGCGCGCGACGTCGAGGACATCATCACGCTGATCGATGACCCGCGTCACCGGATCAACGAGGACGGCACGATCCGCCTGTCGCTGGAGCAGGCGAGGGCGATCCTCGAATTGCGTCTCGCACGTCTTACCGCGCTCGGCCGCGACGAAATTGGCGGCGAGCTGTCGAAGCTCGCCGGGGAGATCGGCGACTATCTCGCGATCCTGCGCTCACGCGCGCGCATCCTGGACATCATCAAGACCGAGCTTGCCGAGGTGAAGGCCGAGTTCGCAACGCCGCGCCGCACCGTGATCATGGAGCAGGAGGGCGAGGTCGAGGACGAGGACCTGATCCAGCGCGAGGACATGGTCGTCACCGTCTCGCATGCGGGCTACGTCAAGCGCGTTCCGCTGTCGGCCTATCGCGCCCAGCGCCGCGGCGGCAAGGGCCGCTCCGGCATGCAGACCCGCGACGAGGATTTCGTCAGCCGGCTCTTCGTCGCCTCGACCCATACTCCGGTGCTGTTCTTCTCCTCGCGCGGCCAGGTCTACAAGGAAAAGGTCTGGCGGCTGCCGATGGCCGCGCCGAACGCGCGCGGCAAGGCCATGATCAACATCCTGCCGCTGGAGCAGGGCGAGCGCATCACCACCATCATGCCGCTGCCGGAGGATGAATCGACCTGGGGCCAGCTCGACGTGATGTTCGCGACCACGGGCGGCAACGTCCGGCGCAACAAGCTGTCCGACTTCGTCGACGTCCGCCGCTCCGGCATCATCGCCATGAAGCTCGACGACAACGAGGCGATCGTCGACGTGCAGATCTGCACCGAGCGCGACGACGTGCTGCTGACCGCTGCCGGCGGCCAGTGCATCCGCTTCCCCGTCACCGACGTGCGCGTATTCACCGGGCGCACCTCGATGGGCGTGCGCGGCATCGCGCTCGGCGAAGGCGACAAGGTGATTTCGCTGGCGATCCTGCGCCACGTCGACACCACCTCGGACGAGCGCTCGGCCTATTTGAAGATGCGCCGCGCGGTGGCGGGCGAAGCCGCCGCAGACGAGGCGCCGGCCGATGCCGAGGCCGAAGAGACCTCGGGCAGCTTCCAGCTCCCGCAGGAGCGCTATGTCGAGATGTCGGCGCAGGAGCAGGTCGTGCTGACCGTCTCCGTCAACGGCTACGGCAAGCGGACCTCGTCCTACGAGTACCGCACCACCGGCCGCGGCGGCAAAGGCATCGTCGCTATGAGCGTCAACAACCGCAACGGCAATCTCGTCGCCTCGTTCCCCGTGGAGGAGGCGGATCAAATCATGCTGGTCACCGACAAGGGCCAGCTGATCCGCTGCCCGGTCGAAGGCATCCGCATCGCCGGCCGCTCGACGCAAGGCGTGATCGTGTTCGACACCGCCGAGGACGAGCACGTGGTGTCAGTCGAGCACATCACGGAAGAGGCCGAGAACGGGAATGGAGCGAACGGGGAATAGAGGCTGGCGAATCGGGACTCATCCACTCGCCGTTCCTCGCAGCCGATAGTGCCCCCTGAACGAGATCGCGCCCGTCGGGCCATTCCGACGGGCGCGAGCGTCGCGTAGTCTGCGACGAGACTTCACAAATATTCCTGAGGTCTTGAGGGACCCGCCCGACGCGAACCTGACAGATCCGATTACGGCGTGCGGTTGGCGGTCACGAGGCGGGCCTCGCGGACGTTGGCCTTGGTGCCGGCGCTACGCAGGCAGGACGCTTCGAAGTTCGGCCAGGCCTGCTGCGAGCAATCACGGCCGATGCTGCGGATGTCGAGGCGGTCGCTCTTGGCCAGCGGCTGCGGCACGCTGGCTTCGACGGTCGGGGCAAAGCCGGGCAGGAGGGTGAGGGCCGCGGCAACACACGCAGACAGAGCGATCGCTGAAATGGTCTTGATCATGACAGTCCCCTGTGATGCGGCCGCCTACGCCCAGTACGCGGCCCGTCATTCGTTGGCCGGATTAGTAACCATGGCCAGTTTCCGGACGTCTTCGCGGTCGCCGGAAATGGTTTCGTTCGCGCTCCGTTTTGTTTCGTGGCCGCCCCGAGGACGAAACAAACCGGCTGTCGCCGACGCCCGGCGGGACATTTTTGGAGGGCTGGACCCCGAAACGGACAAGGAACCTGCCCGGCTTGCCGGCCCGGGCCGGGCGAGGTAGGACGAGGGCTATGTCGCGCATCGCCTTCTACCCGGGTTCCTTCGACCCCATCACCAACGGCCACCTGGACGTGGTCCGGCACAGCGTTGCCCTGTGCGACAGGCTCGTGGTCGCGATCGGGGTGCATCCCGGCAAGAAGCCGCTGTTCTCGACCGAGGAGCGCCTCAAGATGCTCGAGGACGTCTGCGGTCCGATCGCGGCGCAGGCCGGCTGCGTGCTGGAGGCGACGACGTTCGACGATCTGTCGGTCACCGCGGCGCGCAAGCACGGCGCGACCATCATGATCCGGGGCCTGCGCGACGGCACCGACCTCGATTACGAGATGCAGCTTGCCGGCATGAACGAGGCCATGGCGCCCGAGGTGCATACGGTCTTCCTGCCGGCCTCTCCCATGGTCCGCCCGATCACCGCCACTTTGGTGCGCCAGATCGCCGGCATGGGCGGGGACGTCTCGGCCTTCGTCCCGCCGCAGGTCGCGGCACAGCTCAAGGCCAAATTCGCCTGAAAACGGCGCGCTTCCTCTTCTCTCTGATCCGGAGTTGTCATGATCCGAATTCTCGCAGTTCTTGCCGCGCTTCTGTTCGCGGCGCCGGCGGTGGCGCAGCAATTGCCGGCAAATCTCGACAAGGCCAACGCCATCGTCATCGACAGCACCAAGGGCCGCATCGTCATCAAGCTCAGGACCGACATCGCGCCGCAGCATGCCGAGCGCATCAAGCAGCTCGCGCGCGAAGGCTTCTACAACAACGTGCCGTTCCACCGCGTCATGGACGGCTTCATGGCGCAGACCGGCGACGGCCAGAACGGCAACGGCACCGGCGGCTCGAAATACCCGAACCTGAAGCAGGAATTCTCCAAGGTGCATTTTGCCCGCGGCATCGTCGGCATGGCCCGACGCGGCGACAGCGTCGACAGCGCCAACTCGCAGTTCTTCATCATGTTCGCCGACGGCGGCAGCCTCGACGGCCAGTACACCGTGATCGGCGAGGTGGTGCAGGGCATGGACGTCGTCGACAAGCTGAAGAAGGCGCCTCCCGGCTCGCCCGGCGGCTCCGTCACCGATCCCGACAAGATGGTGAAGGTGCAGGTCGCCTCCGACATGAAATAGGCGGGCCATGGCGTGGCGCGGTGGCAGGCTCGTGCTGGTTGCCGCGGTGCTGTTGCTCGCCACCTCCCGTGCGGCCGTGGAGGCCGCCCAGGTCGACACGATCCAGGACATCTTCCGGCACCTGCGCACCTGCTGGCGACCACCATCGCCGGCGAGGGCCCGCCCACTCGACATCACCGTCCTGGTGAGCTTTAACCGGGCCGGAAACATTCTGGGCCATCCGAGGATTACCTATGAATCCGCGGAGGCCTCTGACAATGACCGGCTGCAATACCGGATCGCGGTGATGGAGGCGTTGCAACGCTGCACGCCGGTGCCATTTACCGATGCAATGGCCGGCGCCGCCGCGGGACGTCCATTCGCGATCCCGTTCCGCAGCCGCAAGACGTCACCCGACAAAACTTCACCCCCAACGCAAGAGAGACGAGCATGAGCGTCACCGAAAACACCCTGATCCTCGAGACCACGCAGGGCCCCGTCACCATCGAGATGCGGCCCGATCTCGCGCCGAACCACGTCGCGCGCATCAAGGAGCTGGTGCGCGAGGGCTTCTACGACGGCATCGTGTTTCACCGCGTGATCGAGGGCTTCATGGCGCAGACCGGCTGCCCGCACGGCACCGGCACCGGCGGCTCCGGCAAGAAGCTGAAGGCCGAGTTCAACAAGGAGCCGCATGTGCGCGGCACCGCCTCGATGGCCCGCGCCGCCAATCCCGATTCCGGCGACAGCCAGTTCTTCATCTGCTTCGACGACGCCCGCTTCCTCGACAACCAGTACACGGTGTGGGGCAAGGTCACCGAGGGCATGGAGAACGTCGACAAGATCAAGCGCGGCGAGCCGGTGCAGAACCCTGACAAGATCGTCAAGGCGCGGATGGCCGCGGACAAGGAATAGTCACTCGATCCTCATCCTGAGGAGCGCGGAACGCGCGTCTCGAAGGATGAAGGCCCCACTGCTGCAACCCGGCCTTCATGGTTCGAGACGGCGCTAAGCGCCTCCTCACCGTGAGGGTCTGGCTGTGTCGCGCCAAGCCTGCTCATGCGCACCGATCTCTTCGATTTCGATCTGCCGCCCGAGCGCATCGCGCTGCGCCCGGCGAGCCCGCGCGATTCCGCGAGGATGCTGGTCGTCGAGAATGGCGCGCTGCGCGACCAGATCATTTCCGACCTGCCGCAATGGCTGAGGCCGGGCGACCAACTCGTCGTCAACGACACCAAGGTGATTGCGGCGCAATTGAAGGGCCGCCGCATCGGCCGGGACACAGAGCCGAAGATCGAGGCGACACTGATCAAGCGTCTCGACGGCTCGCGCTGGCAGGCGCTGGTGAAGCCGGCCAAGAAGCTCGCCCCCGGCGACCGCATCCGCTTCGGCAACGAAGGCAAGGTCTGCCTGCTCGGCCATCTCGACGCCGAGGTCGAGGCCAAGGGCACCGAGGGCGAGGTGACGCTGTCGTTCTCGTTCCATGGCCCGGCGCTGGACCAGGCCATCGCCGATCTCGGCAGCCTGCCGCTGCCGCCCTACATCGCCTCCAAGCGCACGCCAGACGATCAGGATCTTGCCGATTACCAGACCATGTTCGCGGCGAACGAAGGGGCGGTTGCAGCGCCGACTGCAGGCCTGCATTTTACGCCCGCGCTGGAGCAGGCGCTGCACGCCCGCGGCGTCGGCCTCAACCGCGTGACGCTGCATGTCGGGGCAGGGACGTTCCTGCCGGTGAAGGTCGACGACACCGAAGTCCACAAGATGCACGCCGAGTGGGGCACGATTTCGGCCGCAACGGCGGAGCGGCTCAACGGCGCGCGGAAGAATGGCGGCCGCATCGTTGCGGTCGGCACCACGTCATTGCGGCTGCTCGAAAGCGCCGCGAGCGAGGACGGCACAATCCAGCCGTTCGCCGCCGAAACGTCGATCTTCATCACCCCCGGCTATCGCTTCCGCGCAGTCGATATTCTGATGACGAATTTCCATTTGCCGAAATCGACGCTGTTTATGCTGGTGTCGGCCTTCTCCGGGCTCGCGACGATGAAGCAGGCCTATGCGCACGCGATCGCGCAGGGCTATCGCTTCTATTCGTATGGCGATGCGTGTTTGCTGTTTCGAGCGGTCCCGTAGGGTGGATTAGCCGTCAGGCGTAATCCACCGCTTCTGTTTCCGCGGATATGAAAGAGGTGGGTTACGCCCAGCGGCCGCGCTTCGCGCATCCGCTAGGCTAACCCACCCTACGCACCTCCCGTTACGCCATCACCCGCTGCGGCAGGAGCTCCGCGATCTGCACCGCATTCAGCGCCGCGCCCTTGAGCAGCTGGTCGGCTGCCACGAACATCGAGATCGAATGGCCGGTGGGATCGCTGAGATCCTTGCGGATGCGACCGACCAGGACGTCGTCCTGGCCCGAGGCGTCGATCGGCATCGGGAAGTAGTTCTTGGCGCGGTCGTCGACCACCTTGACGCCGGGCGCCTGGGCCATGATGGCACGGACTTGGTCCTCGCTGATCGGCTTCTCGCATTCGAAGGTGATGGCTTCGCAATGGGCGCGCAGCACCGGCACGCGCACGCAGGTGACGCCGACGGCGATGCTGTCGTCCTCGAAGATCTTGCGGGTCTCCTTGATGACCTTGGTCTCTTCGTCGTTGTAGCCGGTCTCGGGGTCGATGGCGGTGTTGTGGTTGAACAGGTTGAAGGCGTAGGGGTGCGGCATCACCTTCGGCGTATAGACCTGCCCGTTGAGGTTGGCGCGGGTGGATTCGACGAGCTCCTCCATCGCGGCGGCGCCGGCGCCGCTGGCCGCCTGATAGGTCGAGATGATCACGCGCTTGATGCGGTTCTTCTGGTGGATCGGCCACAGCGGCACCAGCGCGGTGATCGCGGCGCAGTTCGGGTTGGCGATGATGCCCTTGTGGTCGCGGATGCGGCGCGCGTTGATCTCGGGGATCACCAGCGGCACGTTCGGGTCCATGCGGAAGGCAGAGGAGTTGTCGACCACGACGGCACCGGCCTTGACCGCGATGGGTGCGAACTTCCTGGAGATGCTGCCGCCGGCGGAGAACAGGGCGATGTCGACGCCGTCGAAGGAGCGCTCGGTCAACTCCTCGATGACCACGCTCTGCCCGCGGAACGACACCGTCTTGCCGGCCGAGCGGGCGCTCGCCAGCGCCTTGAGCTTGCCGACGCGAAAGCCGCGCTTGTCCATGGTGGCGATGAATTCGGCGCCCACCGCACCGGTGACGCCGACAATCGCGACGACGGGATCGTTACTCACTTTGTCCTCCGTTCCATTGAGAATTTAGACAACAAAAAAGCCCCGGACCATCAAGGGCGGGGCTTGCAGTAAAGCTGATGCGTTTAAGTCGACGACCTACGCGCGCACGCCTCCCCGGGCCCCTTCGGCCGTGGTGGTTTTGGTCGTGCGTTTGGTGGTCGTGAACATGGCCGCGACTTATGCGGGAGAGTCTTGCGGCCGTCAATGGCTTTTCGGCCCGGCCGATGCCGGGGGCAGCCTGCCGCTATTTGGCACCCGCTATTTCCCCTTGGCGCCCGGCGGCTCCAGGGTGACCTCCTTGAGGTCGTCGCCGCTGACGACGACGATCGAGAAGTTCAGCCGGCCGCGTTCGCGGACCAGCCCGCCGCTGATGGCCTTGCCCGCAGCGGCACGCTCGGCGACGCGCACGGCATCGGAGAGGCGGTGCCTGATCGCACCCAGCGCTGCGAGGTTGCTGCGGTCCTCGCGGTCGAGCTCGGTGAGGGGTAGGGCCGCTTCCCCGCCGACCAGTTCGCCGGCGAAGCATTGATGGTGTGGCGCCAGATCCGGTCGTTGTGCAGTGTCTTCACCCGGTAGACCGGCACGCCCGAGCCGCCATCGAAGCTCACATCGGCGGTGGTGGCGCCGGCATGGCGGGCTTCGGCAATCGCCATGGCCTGGCTGATCGTGATCGAGGAGCTGCGGAATCGCTCTATTTCGCGGCTGACTGCCTGGCGGTCCGCTTCGGCATCACCATCTGTGTCGCTGTGAAGCGGTCGGCGTGCTCGCGGTCACGACAGCCTGTGCCGGCGCGGCGATGAGCAGCGCGGGCAATGCCATCGCAAGCAGGTGCGAGGTCCATCGTTTGGCAGTCGTCATGCTCGAAACCCTCGGGCTAGCGAGTGTGCCGGATGATCGTAAAGAATTCGCGGCCGGCCTTGGGCATCGGCCGGCCGCGGAGCGCCGCGGCAGGCTGTACCCGCCGCGGCGATCTGGGTGATACGGGCCTCCTTTGGGGCTGGTGAAAAAAGCGGTCCGCATCGCCTTATAACTAAACCATACCGTATCGTTTTATTTCGGTCAATGACGCCGCACCGTCGCCCCCTGGGGGAAAGCACGCAAGCTCACGGAATTGTCAGCGGGAGGAGCGGCGCCGTGGCGCGAGTTTCGAGGTGTCCTGGACGCGGTCGGCAGGCCCCAGCGCGCCGGCCAGGAACAGTTTGATCGCCGCACGCATGCGCTTCTCGGCAGCCTTCAGTTCCAGCGCCGTTCCGAACGTCGCCATGCGGTGGGTGTGACCGACGACGACGTCGAGGAACACCTCGGCTGCGATGGTGGTGTCATCGACATCGAGCGCGCCTTGCGCCACCAGATGGTCGAAGAAGCGCGCCGTGGTGGCGACGGCCTTGAGCCAGCCTTCCTCCTTGCCGAGCTTGGCGACGTCGGGGAAGTTGATGGCCTGCGCCGTCATCATGCGGCTGAAGGCGACGGCATCCGGGCCGCAGGTGAAGGTCAGCATCTCGCGTCCGATCTCGACCAGCCGCTGCTCGACCGGGATGTTCGAGGCGCTGGAGAGCTGCGTCTCCGCCGCCGCCGACAGCGGCGCAAGCCAGCGCTCGATCTCGCGCCTCAGCACGGCCGCGAACAGGCCGCGCTTGTCGCCATAGCGGGAATAGACGGTGGGCTTGCTGACCCGCGCAGCTTCCGCGACCGCATCGAGCGAGGTCGCATCGAAGCCGCGATCAAGGAACAGGCGGGTGGCGACCTCGATCAGCCGCAGATCGCGCTCGATCGCAGCGGTCTTCGTCGGCCGGCCACCACGCGATTTCGGCACCTCGCGCCGTGGCGCTGCCGGTCTTGTCTTGGTCGCAGTCAATCCCATGCCCAATGATTCCTGCGCGGTCGTGATATCGGTCATTCGCTCTATATCGCGCAGGAGCGGAGGCGTCACGCGAATCTGGCCGAATTGGCCATATCGTCAACGGTTTCGGTATTGCCTCGTTCCGTCACGAGGGATCACGGCAGCGTCGAGGTCCAGGCCTGGCCGGATGCAGCCTTCTCGTATCCGTACTGGTAGAGCGCCCGCATATAGGTTGTGTCGAACCCTTCCGACGGCGGCGCAGGATAGTCGCGCGCGATGTAGGAGAGATGGAAGCCCAGCCGGTTGCGCTTGGCGAAATCGTAGGTCGAGAAGATGATCGAGCGCGTCTGCGATTGGGTGATCGCCGACAGGCTGCGCGAGGCGACGTCGATGGTGCCGTTGGAGACGAGCTCGAAGTTGCGTTCGATCTTCTTGTTGACGAGGATGTAGATGTCCACCTTCGCATTGCCGGGCAGACGGCCGCTCTGGAACAGCAGAGCTTCGGGCAAGGTCAGCACCGGCGCGGTCACGCCGCCATCGACATGCATCTCCTGAAACTTGCGGCCCCCGCCTTCGGCATCGATCATGATGGGCGGAAACACCAGGGGAATGCTGGCGGAGGCCGCCATCACGTCGCGAAACAGCTTGAGCGCCTCGGGCGTTCCGACCGCGGCAATCTTGCCCATGTCCCAGATCGCGGTGCGCTGCGTGTCGAGGTCGGTCGTCACCACGAGCAGCCTGCGGCCCTTGGCGTGCTCGCGCGCGACTTGCGCCATGATCTCGGGCCCGACATAGCGTGCAACGAGCTCGCGCAGCCTGGTGTTGCCAAACAGGCCGGATCCGAACAGCACGCGCATGATGCTGGGATCGTTCAGGAGGCTCTCCGCGATGCCGCTGGTGTAGACCTTCTTCAGCGTGTCGTCATATTGCGGTCCGAGAAACGCGAACGGCGCGATCAGGCCGCCGGTGCTGACGCCCGAGACGACCGAGAAGGTGGGGCGGGTTCGGGCCGCGGTCCAGCCGTTGAGCACGCCGACGCCATAGGCGCCGTCAGCGCCGCCGCCGGACAGCGCCAGATAGGTTCTCGTCGCAGTGCTGTTGTCTTTCTCCAAGCTGAACTTGGTGGCCGGCTCGTCGGCGTAGCGCCGGAGGCCGTCGATATCCAGCACGCGCGAGGCGCTGGCTTCAGCGGCCGTGTAGGGCGTGCGGGGCAGGGCGGTGCAGGCGCCGAGCGCCAGGCTGCAGATCAGGACCACCGATCCGATCAGCCCGACGCCAGTCTGCCTGATCCGGTCACGCGAGGAGACGGATGCGTCGGTCGAACACGAAGGGTACGGCATTGTCGGTGGCTGGCGATCACGCATCTACCGCCGCCGGCAAGTTCGCCGCGGCATCTCGTCCAGCCCGCGCACAAAACTATACTGTATCGTTTCGTTTGACAAGGGCGCGGGCACACTATCCTTGTGTGGGTCGGTGTCCCAGTCTGATGCACAAACCGGCCCGAGCGCGGTCGGCGGGTTGATCAGCCTGCTCCGACACGCAATAAGCACCGCCATGAATCCCGACAATGACCTTCCCAATCACTTTGAGTTGCTCGCCACCGACGGGGCCGCGCGCACCGGGCGCCTGACCACCCCGCATGGCGTGGTGCGGACCCCGGCCTTCATGCCGGTCGGCACCGCCGGTGCCATGAAGGGCATGCACTGGCGCGAGGTGCGCGATGCCGGCGCCGACATCGTGCTCGGCAACACCTACCATCTGATGCTGCGTCCAAGCGCCGAGCGGATCGCGGCGCTCGGCGGCCTGCAGACGTTCACAGGCTGGAACGGACCGATGTTGACCGATTCCGGCGGCTTCCAGGTGATGTCGCTGGCGGATTTGCGCAAGGTCAGCGAGCACGCCGTCACGTTCCGCTCGCACATCGACGGCGCCAAGGTCGAGCTGTCGCCGGAGCGGTCGATCGAGGTGCAGCGTTTGCTCGGCTCCGACATCGCCATGCAGATGGATGAATGCGTACGGTTGCCTGCCGAGCGCGCCGACATCGAGCGCGCGATGCAATTGTCGCTGCGCTGGGCGGAGAGAAGCAAGCGCGCCTTCGCGAGCGCCCCGGATGGCTACATGCTGTTCGGCATCGTGCAGGGCGGCGACGTGCCCGAGCTGCGCCGTGCGAGCGCGCAAGGCCTGGTCGGGATCGGCTTCCATGGTTATGCGATCGGCGGGCTCGCCGTCGGCGAACCGCAGGCGGTCATGCTGGCGATGATCGACGAGACCGCGCCGCTGCTGCCGAAGCAGCGGCCACGCTATCTGATGGGCGTCGGCACGCCCGACGACATCCTCGAAGCGGTGAAGCGCGGCATCGACATGTTCGATTGCGTGATGCCGACCCGCAACGGCCGGCACGGCGTCGCCTTCACGCGCTACGGCCAGGTCAATTTGCGCAACGCGCGCCATGCCGACGATCCACGCCCGCTCGATGAAGAGAGCTCATGGCCGTCGACGCGGAACTGCGCGCGCGCCTATCTGCATCATCTCGTCAAGGCCGGCGAGACGCTGGGCGCGATGCTGCTGTCCGAGATCAATGTCGCGTACTACCAGTCCCTGATGCAGGGCATCAGGGACGCGATCGCGCAAGGAAATTTCGAGGAGTTCTATCAGCGTACGCGCGCGGACTGGGCGAGGGGCGATATCGCCCCGCGCTAGCTCAACAGTCCAAACTCAGTTGCACACGAGCCGCCGCTTCACGGCATGCTTGGTCACGAAGCCGTAGCCGCAATTGTCGCAAGTCCAGAGGTAGCTGATGATGTGGTCCGAGACGTAAGCGGAAGCTTCGGCGGCGACCATGGAGTCGGCGCAGACCGGACAGGTCGGCAACTCGCTGCAGCGCGGATCACGCCTGAGCACTACGGTCGACATCACTTCAGCAACCGCTGACATCGTGGTGACCTCCCTGCTTTAAGACCTAAGTCTAACATAAGCAGAATCAGTTGACGAGGTCGCAACACAAATGAGTTGGTTTTCTGCTAATTAAAGCTCACGCGATTTTGCGATGCAGCGTATTTAACATGTGCTGCATTGCCGCTTGCGTGTCGCCGCAAGCTGTCCGTAACTGCGCAGGGCCGCGACAGACGTGCAGATCGTCGCCACAGGGAGTTCATCATGGACGTATCGTCCAACACGGGTGCAGCGCACCAACCCGGCCGTGGCCGGATCTATGACTCGATCGTCGATGCCTTCGGCAACACGCCCATCGTGCGCTTGCGCCGGCTGCCCGGCATGCACGACGTGAACGCGACCATTTTGGCAAAACTTGAGTACTTCAATCCTGCCGCGAGCGTGAAGGACCGCATCGGCGCGGCCATGATCATCGCGATGGAGAAGGCGGGCATCGTCAAGCCGGACACCGTGCTGATCGAGCCGACCTCCGGCAATACCGGCATTGCGCTCGCCTTCGTGGCGGCCTCCCGCGGCTACCGGCTCAAGCTGGTGATGCCGGAATCGATGTCGATCGAGCGACGCAAGATGCTGGCCTTTCTCGGCGCGGAGCTGGTGCTGACGCCGGCGGCGCAGGGCATGAAGGGCGCCATCGCGGCCGCCGAGGAGCTCTTGAAGACGACGCCGAATTCGGTGATGCCGCAGCAGTTCAAGAACCTCGCCAATCCGGAGGTGCACCGCCGCACCACCGCGGAGGAGATCTGGAGCGACACCGGCGGCAGCATCGACTTCTTCGTGGCCGGCGTCGGCACCGGCGGCACGATCACCGGCGTCGGCCAGGTGCTCAAGCCGCGCAAGCCGGGCTTGCGTGTGGTCGCGGTCGAGCCGGAGGAGAGCCCGGTGCTCTCGGGGGGACAGCATACTCCGCACAAGATCCAAGGCATTGGTGCCGGCTTCGTCCCTGACATCCTCGACCGCTCCGTGATCGATGAGATCGTGAAGATCAACTCGACCACGGCGATCGAGACCTCGCGCGCGCTGGCGCGGCATGAGGGCATTCCGGGCGGCATCTCCTCGGGCGCCGCGATCGCCGCCGCACTTGAGATCGGCAAGCGGCCGGAAGCTTCCGGGAAGACCATCCTGGCGATCGTGCCGTCCTTCTCCGAGCGGTATCTTTCGACGGCTCTGTTTGAGGGAATCTAGGACATGGCGGATCAACCGAGACGGCCGCGCACGCTGGGCGATGCCAGGACCGAGGCCGAGGCGGCGTTCAAGAAGGTGACGGCCAAGGTCGCCACGGCGCCGCCCAAGCAAAACGCCGTGCCCGGCATCAAGGAGCAGGTCACGCTGCGCATCGACCAGGACGTGCTGGAGTTCTTCCAGGAGGGCGGTCCCGGCTGGCAGGATCGCATCAACGAGGCGCTGCGCAAGGTGGCAGGGAAGTAGACTTCGCGGATGGGCTGTAGCTCCTCATCCTGAGGAGCTTGCGAAGCAAGCGTCTCGAAGGATGAAGGCCCCGCTGGTCGAGGCGCGCCTTCATGGTTCGAGACGGCGCTTCGCGCCTCCTCACCATGAGGATCACAAACGAAAAAGCCCGGCGCGAGCCGGGCTTCTGTCGTCTGGGATCCGTCTCGCTCTCAGCGGCGGAACATGCCGCCCATCATGCCGCCGACGACGCCACCGACGAAGGCCGCACCGGCAGCATCGCCGGGATTGCTGCGTGGCTGGGGAGCCGGTGCCGGCGCGCTGCTCTGAGCCGGGGCGGTGGCGGCGCGCCGAGCCGGCTTCTGGCTGCCGTCGCTCGCCGTTGCCGGGGCAGCCACGATTTCCGAGAGCAGGGCCTTGTGCTGGTTCTTGTTGAGATAACCCGACGAGGGATAGCCGCGCGCAGTCTGCCAGCGCTTGAGCACGGACCGCGTTTCGTCGTTGAATACGCCGGTCTGGTTGGTGTCGAAGCCGAGCGCCGTGAGTCGACGCTGCACGTCGCGACGCTTGTTCTTGTCGAGACCGATTTGGTCCTCGGTCACTTGGGTAGCCTCATCCGTGAAGGTGGCAGGATCGACGCCGGCATTGAGCGTGCGGGTCGCGGTCGAGGGGCCGCTCTTGATCGCCGCCAGCCGCGCCAGCGCCAGCGCCTTGAACTGGCCGTTCGGGTAGGCGGTGAGGTAGGCATTGAGCTCCTCGGACTTGTTGGACTCCTTGACCGAGCGCCAGTATTCGAGCTCGACACCGTCCGAGCTTCCGGTCGCCGCCGGCACGATGCCGGTCGCGGTTGGGGCCGCGGCGGCGACCTGGGTGGTCGGCGCCTGATTGAGATAGACGGAGCCGGTCAGGTTGGTGTGGCCCCAGGGCAGCTGGCCCTTGCGGGTCTCTTCATTGACCTGAGCGCGCACCGACGTCATGGCCTGCTGGATCTCGACGCCGGGCTTGGTGATGTTGTCAATCAACGCCCGCGTGAACGGGCTGTTGTTGCCTTCCTGGCCGTCGAGTGCGGTCTGGCCCGGGCCGGTGGCGAACGCGATCAGCGTGCCTTCGCCGGACTTCATCTCGGCGAGGCCGCTCTGGACGTTGACGCTGCGGGTCGCCGAATTCGACTTGATCTTCGCGGCGAACGGATTGTCGCGGCAGGCGTCGAGGAAGACGAGCTTGACCTTGGCATCGCCCATGGTCTGCTCGAGCGTCAGGTCGATGTTGATGGCGGCGCCCAGCTTGACGTCCATCTCCGACTTGATGTCGGCATCGACGGGCAGCAGGTAATTGGTGCCGCTGACGGCGATGCCGTGGCCGGCATAATAGAACAGCGCGATATCGGAGCCTTGCGCCTTGCGGCCGAAATCGAGCAGCTTCTCAGTCATCTGGTCGCGGCTGAGATTGGAGCCTTCGATCACCTCGAAGCCGACATTGCGCAGCGTGGCCGCCATCGCCTTGGCGTCGATCGGCGGGTTCGGCAATTGCGCGACGTTCTTGTAGGAGCCGTTGCCGACGACGAAGGCGACGCGGCGGTCAGCCTTGGCGGCACTGATCGACAGCGCCATGCACATCAGCGAAGCGAGGAGGGTGAGATAGCGCATTCTGAAATCCCCAGAATCGAATTGCAGGCAGCAACAAATCGGCCACGAACCTACACGAAGTGCCCGACTTCGCGCCACCAAAACGGCAGTTCGTTGCGTTCAACCCGCTGCTGTGTGGCCGAATGTGCACGATGGAGTGTCGCTCCAACGTGATCCAAATCACACGGCCACTTGGTTTTGTCGCGCGAGACGGCGCGAGGTTCACCTGGCCCGGGCGGGAACCGACGAAGCGGGCTTCAAATTGAGTAAATTGCCGAACAGGATCAGCGCGGCGCCGAGCACGGTCCAGGCGTCGAGCCGCTCGGAATACAACAGCCAACCGGCAGTTGCAGTCAGTGGAACCCGCAGGAAGTCCATCGGAACCACGACCGTCGCGTCGGCGTAGCGCATCGCACTGGCCAGGCAATAATGTGAGAACGTGCCGCAGACGGCGATCACGCCGACCCAGCCCCAGACATAGAGCGACGGCCACGTCCAGACCAACAGCGTCGGAATGAAACCCGCAACCGACTGCACCACCAGCATCCAGAACAGGATCGAGAGCGCGCTCTCGGTGCGGGTCAGCGATTTGACCAGCGCCATCGCCACGCCAAATCCCATGGCGGCGCCAAGCGCGATGAGCTGGCCCGGATTGATCTCCCCGGTCGAGGGGCGGACAATGACGATAACGCCGACGAGGCCGAGCACGATGGCGGCGATCTTCCATGGCGTCATCCGCTCGGACAGGAAGCTCGCCGCGAGGACGGCCGTCCAGATCGGCATGGTGAACTCGATTGCCACCACCTGGCCGATCGGGATCAGTGTCAGTGCGAAGAACCAGCCGAGTTGGGCAACATAGTGCACCAAATTGCGGCCGACATGCTGCGGCAACCGCGATGTCTTGAGCACCTTCCAGCCGCCGGCGCGGTAGATGATCGGTGAGAGCAAGACGAAGCCGGCCAGCGACCTCATTTCCATGATCTGAAAAACATTCAGCTCGCGCGTGGTCTCGCGCCCGGCCACCGCCATGATCAGCATCAGCGACAGCCAGCCGGCCATCCACAGTGCAGCCATCATTTTCGACGGTGTGGTGCTCATCTGCGGCGGATACGGAAAGGGATGGACCAAGGAGGGGCGGCCGGTATCGGCGACATTGCCGCCGTTTGCAACGGCCAAATCTGCGGATGCAGCGATGCTGGGCGGCATGCTAAGGCATCAGCGAACAACGACAAAGATCGGGAGACATTGCCCATGCGCATCTTGCAGCCGGCCGAGTGGAAAAAACCGCGCGGCTTTTCCCACGGCGTCGTGACCGAGGGGCCGGGCCGGTGGGTGGTACTCGCCGGCCAAACCGGGGGCGACGAGGCCGGCAGTTACGATCCCGACATGGCAGCCCAGGTCGCGACGGCGCTGAAGCGGATCGTCAAGCTGCTGGGCGAGGCCGGTGCCGGCCCCGAGCACATCGTCCGCCTGACCTGGTACCTGACCAGCCGCGCCGAGTACGAAGCGGCAGGTGCCGGCATTGGCGCGGCCTGGAAGGAAACGCTCGGCCGCAATTTTCCGCCCTCGACGCTGCTCTATATCGGAGGCCTCGTGGACGAGCGTGCCAAGGTCGAGATCGAGGTCACGGCGTTCGTGCCCGGCCCATAAAAAAATCGATCCGGCGCGGGCGCCGGATCGATTGTCGCGTGAGCTAGCGTCTTATTTCGACATCGAGATGTGCGCGCCGCGGAACTGACTGTCCGCGCGCATCGTGACGTTCTGCTTGTTGCCGGACGTCTTGAGAGAGATGTTGGCGTTGAAGCCCGCGGTGGAGGCCACCAGCTCGTAGCTTCCGCCGCTGCCGCGGCCCTGGAGCGAACCGGAGATGTTGCGGCTGGTCTCGGACCAACTGCCTGCAATGGCGCCGCCTTCGGCCTTCACGTTGGCGCCGAGGTTGAATTTGTAGGCATCGCTGGCGCAGGTCAGCGACATCTCCATGGTCGGTCCGATCGGAGCGTATTTGGCCCGGCAGCGGATCCGCTCGGTCGAGCCGTCATCCAGCGTAACCGTGCCACCGCCGCTCCAGCTGCCCGCCAGTGGGGCGAACGGACCCGACTGGGCACTGCTTTCGGTCGCGGCGATCCCAGCCCCAAACAAAACGGCGGCCGCGATCAGCAGCCGCCGGTTCCCGGCGCGAGCCACAATTGGTTTATTGGCGCGATGCTTCCCACCGCCCGCTGCACGGTATGCCTGCAGATGCTCCATTCCACTTCCCCGATCCGGCGTTGCCGCTGAGTTGACCGTTGGCATATGCACCATTGATCGAAACTTTCACAAGTCCCCCGCTGCCGATGGTGCCGGAAACGTTAGCGCCGGGCGCGGTGATCTTGCCGCCGGCAACCGTCAGCATCGAGCTTGCGGTCGGCTCGCACGAACCGCTCTTGGTCACGATGGTGACTTGCCAATTTCCGTCATAGGGATTCTGGGCGAAGGCGGGGGCGGCGAGGGTGCCAGCGAGAACTGGGGCGGCACAGAACACCGCAATGCGACCAAAACGCATGAATTCGTCCTTGAATGTGTCTGAGTTGTTGACGCTTATTCGGACGAAATGTGACGGAAATTTGTTGCGATGCCAAAGCGAAAATTGTGCCTTTAGGAACAATGGTTTATTTGCGCTTTTGGCTCCAATTTCCGAAGCAGAATCAAGGGCGCCGCACGTTAAGGGTAAACGTCAGGACGACTCGGAAAGAGCTTGCTCCAGGAGACTTCGGCTCAGAGGGGGTCTTGGCTCAGGAGAGGCTCGGCGCGGAGGTCGCGAACTGCTCGTCCTGGACTTTGGCGGGTAGCGCCTTGTGGACCTTGGCGTAATCGATCACGTCGGCCAGCAGCTTGAGCCCGAGCGGCGCCAGCGCGCGCTCCCAAAGCTCTCGTGCGGTCTCGCCCTTCTTGACGAAACACCAGTCCTGGGCGGCGATCGCGCCAGCATCCATGCGGTCGGCGAGATGGTAGATCGTGCCGCCGGCGATCGGGTCGCCTTCCTTGATGGTCCATTCCACCGCGGCCTTGCCGCGGTGGCGCGGCAGCAGCGAGGGATGATAGCCGATCCCGCCGAGCCTGGCGGCGGCGAGCGCATCCTTGCCGATCCTGGCATGGCTGTGCGCGGTGATGATCAGATCGGTGTCCGGGGCGATCTCGGAGGCCACCACCAGCTTGGGATTGGCTTGCACCTGCACCTCGATGCCCGCCGCCTTGGCCGCCGCGGCGAGGCGGTCGTCGGCGTCCGCCACCACGACCCGGACGACCGAGACGCTGTGCTCCCGGAGCATGTTCAGGGTGGTCACGCCAAAATGGCGGGAGCCGACGAGGGTAATTCGCATGGGTGTCCGATCCGTCTCGCAACTGCGTCATCCCCCGATAACACGTCCGCATGCCCTGTCACCACCCGCGCAGCGTTCGCGTGGGTTATCAACAATGCGCCGGGCGCCGCTTGCGCGAACTCCGGGATTGCGCCGTCGCGCTGGCTTCCATGCGGGCATGACACCGGCTCGGGAGTGAAGGCAGCGCAGCGTCGGGTTTTTTGTTGTCGCGACGCTGCTGGCGGCCACGTCGGCCCAAGCCGGCGGGCCTTACCCGGCGGTCCCGCCCGAGACCGGCGTTGCGCCATCAGTGGGGTCGATCTCGGACGCCTACCGTTGCCTGGGGCCCTGCGTCGTCGACGAGAGCCTGCAGCGGGTTCCTGTGTTTCGTTTTTAACAGAGATGCCTCGGATTGGCTGATAAGGGTGCGCCAACCGGGGCTGGCGACATTTTCAACCCGCATCCGTTTTCGAACCCGGTTTTGGCCGCCGGCGTGACCGCCGGCGGCCTTTTCATGCCGTGCCTCGCGAAATCATCGAACGGTAACACGATCTCAACCAGCTTGGCGTATCGACGAATCCGTCGCGGATTTGTATTGCGTACCGCGACACCGAAATCGTCCGCCGGCATGGGCGCGCCGCCGGGCCTTTTCGCCGGGACAGATCTCATGCCGAACGCGATCGAGCAGATCGTCGACGCCTATGTGCGTCTGAAAAACCGCCGTGGACTGGACGAGCTGATGATGCACAGGCAGCGGCTCGCGGTCGATCTGAAGAGCCGGTCCGGCTATGATTTCAGCCTGCCGATCGGTCAGATCGACGAGGAGATCGCGATCATCGAGGCGGGGCTCAGCCGGCTCAAGTCGGATAAGTCCACGATCTAGACGTCGGCATCGTGCGCGATGCCTGGCGTTGACGCATTGTCGCAGTCCGAGCCCGGTTCATGCGGAGTTCAGGCCAGCCATGCGTCAATTGCCATGTCGTTTCGTGGGACGCGAATCCTGATAGGCTTGTCCCCATGTTTTGAAGGAATCGTCATGATCGAACTTGCGCTGGCCGGCCTGCTTGCGTTTGCAACCGTGCCTGCGGCGCCGACAGCGCCCATGGTGGAGCAGGTTCAGTTCAGGGGCGGTCCGGGCGGGCAATGTCCACACGGCTACGATTACAACCACTCGAACGGCCGCTGCTATCCCAACGACCGTCACGCGCCGGGTGTCTACACCGGGGGCCACGGCTCGGGCTATGGGCGCCGTGGTGGCCTGTGCCCGCACGGTTACGACTATAATTACACGACAGGCGAGTGCTACCCGAATCGTGCGCACGCGCCCGGCGCTTACGGTCGCCCTCAATATTACGGACGACGCGGCGGGCTCTGTCCGGACGGCTATGATTACAATTACTCGCAGGGACAGTGCTACCCGCACGGGGCACGTGCGCCGGGCATGTATGGGCGGTAGTCATCGCCGTGCTGAGGCGGGCGCTCAGTCGCGCCGGCCGCCGTCGATCACCGTGAACAGCGGCCGCGCCGGGGTGGGTTCGACCAGCAGCTCCTCCACCAGTGCGGTTGCGGCATCGACATATTTTCGGGTCGGCTTGTCGAGAGGGCGCTTGGCCTCGTCGTCGAGCGCGACTTTTGCGGCCTCGACCAGCTTGCGCATGCGCGCGGCATGGTCGTCGCCCGCGGTCAATGTCGCGCGCGCCAGCGAGCGCAGCACGAACAGCTCGCCCTCGAGGCGAAGCAGACGGTCGTTGAGCCTGGTCAGGACGGCGTTGAGGTCGGCCATGGCGTTCGAAGCGGAGGATCCGTCCTGATCTAGCCGCGATCGGTGAACGGAGTGCAAACGGCGCCGGCGCAATTCGGCGGATCGGGAGTCACCGCAGGCGGCTTACCATTCGACGCCGGCCCAGCGCCGCCCGAACACGGGCGGCCTCGTCTTCACGGCCTGCCAGCCGAAGAAGTGGTGCTTGCCGGACCAGGCATGCACGATGCTGCTGCAGATGCCGCATTTGAAGCTGCCGCTGTGAGCCTCGCTGTGCTCCTCTCTGGTCGCGGTGTAGTTCATGCCGCAACCGGTGCAGGTGAATTCTTCGATCGTCCAGATGCTGTTGGCCATGGCCCAGAATGCATTTCAGTGACTGCGGATGGAAGGTAGTCACCAGCATTTGCAGCGGCGTAAACCGGCGCGGGGAAATCCGGTTAACCCGCGTTAGCCAAGCCGGGTTGGGACGGGCGATGCGGTATCCGGCAGCCGGTCGTCTTGACGCCAGATGCGTTGCTGGCAATAACGGCTGAGCCCGCAAGCGCGGAAGTTGCGTTCATGCCGCAAGGAAAGCTGTGCCCGTGAAAAGCCTCCGTCAGTTGCTGACGGGCGAGGACGTCATCCAGCTCGTGATCCGCCTCGGCCTGCTCGCCCTGCTGATCATCTGGACCTTCCTGATCATCCGCCCATTCGTGCCGATCCTGGCCTGGAGCGGCGTGCTGGCGGTCGCGTTCTATCCGGCATTCAGCTGGGTCGCCAAGATCCTGGGCGGCCGACCCAAAACCGCAGCAATAATCCTGACCCTGATCACGCTGGGTATCGTCATCGGCCCGGCGACCTGGCTCGGCATCAGCGCGGTGGACGGCGTGCGTGAGCTGGCGCACCAGCTCGGCACCGGCGACCTCGTGCTCCAATCGGCTCCGGAGCAGCTTAAGTCCTGGCCGCTGGTCGGCCCCTGGCTCTACGAGCTCTGGGATCAGGCCTACAACAACGTTCGGACTGCGGTGCGCGAGGTGGCGCCGTATCTTCAGCCGCTGGCGGGGCCGCTGCTCTCGCTCGCGGGCGACGCCGGCCTTGGCACGCTCCAGTTTCTCGTCTCGGTGTTCGTGGCAGGCTTCCTGTTTCCGCATGGGCCGCGCCTGGTCGCGGCCGGCCGCAACTTCCTGTTTCGCATCGTGCCGGAGCAAAGCGAGCATTTCCTCTCGCTCGCCGGTGCGACCATCCGCGCCGTGGCGCAGGGCGTCATTGGCGTGGCGATCGTCCAGGCGCTGCTCGCCGGAATCGGCTTCAAGCTCGCCTCGGTGCCGAGCGCGGGCCTTCTTGCCTTCATCGTCCTGCTGCTCTCGATCGTGCAGATCGGTGCTTTCCTGGTGCTGCTGCCAGTGATCATCTGGATCTGGACCGCTAAGGACGTCACCACCGCGCTGCTGCTCACCGTGTTCTTCGTCCTGGTCGGCTTCATCGACACCATGCTGAAGCCGCTGGTCATGGGCCGTGGCCTGACCACCCCGACCATCGTGATCTTCGTCGGCGTGATCGGCGGTACGCTGGCCCACGGCATCGTCGGACTGTTCATCGGACCGATCATCCTGTCGGTGGCCTGGGAACTGACGATGGCCTGGATCAGGACCGAGGACCGGGCGGAGACGGGGAAGGGGTGATCTCGCGCCCGCCAGCGCGCGGACTGCCCGCCATGGCGCACCGGGATCGGGTTGGTTCGGCCTGTGATCAAGCTGCGCCGCTAACTTGTCTGTTCGACTAGACAAGTTACCATTGGGGCGATTCTGTTTTCGACAACGGCAGCAATGGCAAAGTCTTCCAAGCTGGTTGCCGCCAGGCGCGGCAAGGTATTGTTGGTCAGACGCCGGTCGGACGGCCTGTGGATGTTTCCGGGCGGCCGCAAGCGTGCGCGCGAGTCGGAGAAGGACTGCCTGCGGCGGGAGATCAAGGAGGAATTGCCCAAGCTGAAGCTCGGCAGGATCAGCCTCTGGAAGGAAGTGAAGGCGAGGAACAAGCGCTCCGGCCGCAAGATGAGCGACGCGATCTTCATCGCCAAGTCCGCCAAGGGCAGGCTGGCGATCGGTGACAAGAAGGAGATCGACCGCGCCGCCTGGCATAAGCCCCGCGGCATCCGCCTGACGGCGACTTCGCGCTACATCCGCGACCGCCTGTTTCCGCGCAAGCGGCGGCGAAGCTGAGCCGCTAGTCCTCCCGCGCCGCCGATCGCGTCCTGCCAGCAAACCTCCTCGATTGCGCCACCTCCGGCTCGGGTGCGGCGAGCTTCTCGGCCTGGAGCTCCCGCATCTCCTTGCGGACCTGGCGCGCACTGCGCATCGCCCGCTTGATGAATGGATGCTGCGAGTCCTCGGCGAAGAACAGCACGACTTCGCAGCTCGGACATTGCCTGGAATAGCCGTCCTGCAACCGGCCGGCGCGATCGCGAAACACGTTCTTGCACCGCGTGCACTGAACCTGGACCGAACTCATGCGCGGATGACAATCACTTTGAAATGGATCGTCAGCTGATCCGAAATGTCTGAAGAAAGCTTGAATGCCGGCTTAGCTGGATGCCGTCAGATATCGCCGAGCCAACAAGACGTGTGAACCAGTTCACAAGCGCGCGGCGAAACCGCTGCTATGAAGACGTCATTGCTTAACCGATTCATTTCGAACGAAACGCCCCAGCGTGGCTCCAAGCGCTGGGGCTTTTTCGTGCCTCCATTCTCACGGCCAAGAGCAGATCGAAAGGGATCGCGCCGCCGCCTCGAACGTTATCGAGGAGGGGTGCGTTCGCAGGGCAAATCCCATATGCATGGCGCCGAGCTGCCGATTCGAGGGGCAAGGCGGCTCGCATTCAGTTTGCGGCGGTTCAAGAGCAGAAACGGGTCCAAGTGAGGCTTTCCACGAAGGCAAGGGTGGCCAAGAAGCCGCCGAAGAAGAGCAAAGGATCGCAGCGCGCCACGATCTCGTCTTCGTCGCCTCTCGGCATGATGGCCCTTCATCTGCTTGGACAATGGAAGCAGTCCGGACGCAGCGGCATCGTGTTTCTCGCCGAGAGCGAGAACAGGGCGGAGCGGCTCGGCAGCGTCATTCACGCGCTCGACCCCGCCTGCGAGGTGCTGGTGTTTCCGCGCTTGAATACCTTGCCGTTCGATCAACTGGAGCCCTCGCACGAGCTCGCGGGGCGCAGAGCCTCCGTGCTGAGGCGCCTTGCGAAGTCCAAGAAGCCGGTGTTTCTGGTATCGACGGCCGAAGCGGTGATGGAGCGGATGCCGCTGCCGGCCAGCCTGTCGCGCCTCAGCCTGAGCTTGAAGGTGGGCGGCACGTTCTCCGAGCAGGAGCTGGAGTCCCGCCTGCAATCCCTCGGTTACGATCTTGACGATGAGCCGGATTATCCGGGCGGGGCGCTGTTCCACGGCCAGACCTTCGAGATATTCCCGGCAGGCGCGCTGGGGCCGTTCCGGATCGAGCATTCGCAGCACACGATCAAACGGATCGTGGCCTTCGACCCGCATGAGCACAGGATCATCTTCGAGACCAGGGAGCTGCTCGTCGATCCCATGTCGGAGCGGCTCGGCCTTGCCGCCAAAGGCGGTAAGCGCGCCAGCCTGTTCGATTATTGCGCGGGCGCCAGATGGATCGCCGATGCCGGCGTGCCGTCGCATGCCGACGGATGGCTCGATACGATCGAGGAGGCCGCGCCCCGCAGCGAGCGGGAGCGCGAATTTCTCGGGCGCAGCGATTGGAAGCGGCTCTCCAAGGGCATCAAGGTGCTGCCGCGGACGGCACCGTTCCAGGCCATCCCGGAATTTTCGAAGCTGACATCCTCCCGGAAGGCGTTGCGTGGCTTCGTCGAGGAGACGCGCCGGGCCGGGTCGCGGCTGATCCTCGTTGCCGCGCACGAGGACGATCTGCGCGTGATGGAGCGGATGAGCGGCGTCAAGGCGGAGCGCTGCGAAGACTGGGAGGAGGCCGCGCGCGGGCGGGGCGGCGAGGCAGCGCTGCTCGCCGATCTCGATGCCGGTTTCGTCGTGCCGGCGAAGAAGCCTCTGGTCGTGGTGACGGCGTCCGACGTGCTCGGCAGCCGCGCGCATCATCCGCAGCCGATGGCGCGCGCCTGGAGCGCGGCCTTCGACCATGCCGATGCGCCGGAGCAGGGCACGGTGGTCGTTCATCTCCAGCGCGGCCTTGCCGTGCTCGACGGCCTGCAGACCGTCAACACCGGCGGGGGCGCGATGCGCGAGATGATCCGCCTGAAGTTCGCCGGCGACAATGCGGTGCTGGTGCCGCCGCCCGATCTCGCCTTGATGTGGCCTTACGCCGCCGAGCTCGGCAGGCTTTCGCTCGATAAGGCGGACGGCAGCACGTGGTGGGCGCGCCGCAGCGAGGCCGAGCGCGAAATCCAGATCGCCGGCAAGGCGCTCGCCAAGCACATCAGCCAGCGCCGGCGGCGGCGCGGCGAAAAGCTGGTGCCGCCGGGATCGGCCTACGAGAAGTTCGTCGCGCGTTTTCCTTACTTCACGACGATCGACCAGGCCCAGGCGATCCGGGACGTGCTGGATGATCTCGCATCCGGCCATCCGATGGACCGGGTGATCTGCGGCGACGTCGGCTTCGGCAAGACCGAGGTCGCGCTGCGCGCGGCGGCCGCGGTGGTGCTGTCGGGCAAGCAGGTGGCGGTCGCGGTGCCGACGACGGTGCTGGCGCGCCAGCACGTCGCGACGTTCCAGAAGCGATTTGCCCCGTTCGGCATCGAGGTCGGCAACCTCTCGCGCGCCACTTCGGGCGCGGCGCTGCGGGAGACCAAGGAGGGCTTGCGCAGCGGCCGGATCAAGGTCGTGATCGGCACGCAGGCGCTCACCGGCAAGGACGTCAGGTTCGACGATCTCGGCCTCGTCATCGTCGACGAGGAGCAGCATTTTGGCGCTGCGGAAAAGGCAAAGCTCGCGGGGCTCGCCAAGAACGTCCATGTGCTGATGATGAGCGCGACGCCGATCCCGCGCACGCTGGCCGCCGGCCTTGCCGGCTTCCGTGATCTCAGCGTGATCGCCTCGCCCCCGGTGCACCGGCTTCCGGTCGCGACCCGGATCGCGCCGCTGTCGGATGCGGCGATCGCCTCGGCGCTGCTGCGCGAGCAGCGCCGCCACGGCCAAAGCTTCCTGATCTGCCCGCGCATCCAGGATCTCGATCCCATGCTGGCGCGGGTGCGGGCCGTGGCGCCGGACCTGCGCATCGTCTGCCTGCACGGCAGGCTGGCCGCGGACGAAATCGACGACCGCATGATGAGCTTCGTCGAAGGCCATGCCGACGTCCTGCTCGCGACCAACATCGTGGAGAGCGGCCTCGACATTCCCCGCGCCAACACCATCGTGGTGTGCTGGCCGGAAAAATTCGGCCTCGCTCAACTGCATCAGCTGCGTGGACGCGTCGGCCGCGGCGGCATCCGCGCCTTCGCGCATCTGCTCACCGAGACGGAGTCCGGACAATCCGAGAAGCGCCTCGCCGTGCTCGAGGAGTTCAGCCGGCCGGGCGCGGGCTTTGCCATCAGCGAGCGCGACCTGGATCTGCGAGGCGCAGGCGACTTGTTTTCCGAGCAGCAATCCGGCCACGTCCAGGTGTTCGGGCCCGTGCTCTACAGCCACCTGCTGAAGATGGCCTCGGAGAAGAGCGACGAGCAGCTGTGGGTGCCCGACCTCAACCTGCCGGTCGGGGACATGCTGCCCGAGAGCTACGTGCAGTCCGAGCCGGTGCGGCTCGAGCTCTATGCCCGCGCCGCACGATGCAACGACGAGGACGATCTCGACGACCTCGAGGAGGAAACCTCCCGCCGCTTCGGACCCTTGCCAAAGCTCGCGCGCGACTTCTTCGCCGCGGCCAAGCTCAGGATCGAATGCAAACGACGCGGAATCATCCGCCTCGACGTCGGCCCGGACGCTGCGGCCGCGACGTTCCTGCCCGGACGCCTGCGCAAGTCGCGAGGCAAGTCACTGCAACGCGACGGCGACCGCGTCGTCTATCACAGCCCGATGTGCGATGCGCCGTTCGAGCGGGTGGAGGAGCTGTTCGAGCTGCTCGATGAGGGGTAGGGGCTTGCGTTTCGTCAGCGCGCGCAACTGCGAATTCGTAGCGGAAACCCTGCTCCACCATTATAGTTAATTTGGGCGTGGCGAAGGAGATCGTCCGATGTCACATGCCATTCGTCCAGTGATTGCCACGATTGTCGCAGGCTCATGTCTGTTGGCCCTGGTGCAAGCGGGCGGCGCAAATGCCGGCTCCGCCGGAGCGGGCATGGGAACGGGGCAGGGGAGCGCTGGCGGCTCGGCGCCTTCTGGAATGGGGACGAGTGCGGGCAATGCAGGTCCCTCAGCCCCCCCAGGGATGGGGACGAAGGACATCGCGCCCGGCGGAGATCTGGGCACCAACAGCGAAGCGACCAATCCGAACGTCCAGCCCGCCACGCCTGCGAGGTCGCGGGCGGCAGCTCAGGCCGCGAGAAATGCCGGGGCTGGTCGCGCTCAAAATGGCCTGCCGATCGGCGCAATTGGCAGCGGCACGAGCAATGAAGATCAAAAGGCCGCTGGTTCGGCGTTCTCCCAAAGCAGATTCCGACCGGCAACACAGGCTCAAGGAAACGCCAGTGTTGGTTCAAATAGTCTGTCAGGGAGAGGCTCGAGCCTTTCGGACCAGATCAGTCGGCCGCGAGCCGCACGAGCTGGAGACAAGGTGCTGGATGCCAAGGCCCGGGTCGAGCGACGAACGACTGTGTCGCCCAAACGCGTTAAGAGCCCGATAGGACCAGGTTTGTAATCTGCGAGCGACGGGGGAACAGGTCGACTCGGTGCATCGCGCTCTCCACATGTGGCGCTCGCGTTTGAGCGGACGGACGAGCTGTTCGAGCTGCTGGATGAGGGGTAAATCGGAAAGTGCGAAAACAACCCCATGCACAGTAGCTATGTGTTTGTGCGATAAGGCGTTCTGCATTCGGCGCGTCCATCGCGGCCGAGGTGGCCCAAGCAAGCGTGGTCCACGACCCGGATCGGGCCTATCGTGCCGAGTCCGTGCCGGAGGCGCCGTCACTTGGCCGTTGATTTGTCGGGCAAAACAGTGGCATCATGCCAACTTCGGAAAATCCGTTGCTGGCATGGCTGTTGCCGAATGCACGGCGAGGAGCTTGCACCGAATCCGTAATCGGCCGGGGTCGCCTGGCCGTCCGCCGGCCGCGCCGCTAACGCGGAATTAATCCAGAAAGCCGACAATTTTAGGCAGTTGTGTATGGGTGCTGCGTAAGCGGATCGTCGCGAGGGCGTTCCAGGGGCGGCTTCCTGTTGCTCGCTCCATGGGGGTCAGTGCAAATGACCACGTCCTTCGAAACGCCAAGCTTCGCCGAAGAGCTCGACGCCGTCGCCCTTGCAGACGCTGCAGGCGCGCAGGAACCCGCAGGCCCGGAAGCTGAAACGCCGCCAATCACGCCCCGCCGCAAGACGATCCTGCCGCTGGCGGTGTGTGCCCTCGCCATCAACGGCGCGGCGGCCATCTATACGTCGCCCTCCGGCATGCCGTCACTGAATGTTGCCAGCCTGGCTGAACTGCTGCCGCGACAGGAAGCGTCGGCGCCGAAACCGGATCCGGTCGTCACCGCCCTGAAGGAGATCCAGTCGGCCCAGCAGCAGCACACCGCTTCGCTGCAGGAGAACAACCAGACGCTGCAGCAGAATGCAGCCTTGCTGCAGCAGGATTCACTCTTGCTGCTGTCGCTGCGGCAGAGCATCACGGACGAGCGGGTCGACGTGAAGAAGATCTCGTCGCAGCTCACCACGCTGATCGCCAAGGTCGACTCGCTGCAGAACGTGATGATATCGGACGTGACGTCGTCCGTTCGCAGAGCGAATGCGCGCTACGGACTGTCCGCCGCGATGCGCAAGCGGCTGGTGCGCGAGCCCAAGCCTCTGGGGCCTCTGGGCCCGGTGTCGATCGGAGGGGCGCCGCTGAGCGTCCCGGCCGCGGTGGCGGGGCCGGAGAGCTGAGGATGCGTCCTAGCTAGGCCGCTTCCTCCTCGAACGAGGTATAGACCCGGCCTGTGGGATCAACGACCTGAACGTCCCAGCACCCGTCCTCGACCAGTTCCCTGGCCTTTTTGAGGGCCGCGGCGAGTGACGCCCGCTTGAGGCTGACGATGCCCGCCGTGTCGAAACCGTTGATTTCAAACATGCCGTTCCTCCGGTTTTGGGGAATCCTACACGTTTCCGGCGCGATGTCAGCGGGTTTGTCAAAGTTTCAGTTGCTGGGCCTTGGCCGCCAACCGTATTCCTGATGGGAAATCGTGGCGGTGATGTCGGCCTCTTTGTCTGCCGAGAGGCGCCAGGCCGCTACTCCAAAGCACAAAGTCAGGACCAGGGCCGTCGCAAGCAGAAGCATCGAGACGAAATGGCTCACGCGCATCACCAGCGGTTGGAAGCTACGAGAGAGCGAACACGGGTTGCCGATTCGGAAAATACAGACGGGCTGACCTAAAGCCCTGGTTTCCACATCAAGTCACACAGGACCAAAGGCGCTCACGATCCCGATCGTGATCGGGACCAGCGCGACGATCGTCCATAAGGCGGGCGAGCTGGAAGACAGACCGGCGAAAAAGATCAAGAGACCGAAGCCCACAAGGGCCGCCGAGATGGCATAGGCGAGTGCTTTTTCCATCGTTCGATCCACGAGGAAACGGGATGGATTGCGCCTGTAGGACTCACTGCCGTTCGAAACGTTCCCATGCTGATCTGGATTGGCGGTGCATCAGCATCTCTGCAGCTCCGCTCAGCATGTCAACCACCACTGCGGCTCCGAACTGTCGAACACTTCGCGCTTGGCTGGAACGGTAGCCAAGTCGCGGATCAGGGCGCGTTCGGCCGCATCTTTGCGAAGTTTCTCGATCTGCGCCAGATAGTCCTTCATTGGCAACTGGCTCCGTTTGCGCAAACAAAACGTACAAGCAATGTGCGAAAGCGAGCAGAAGTGATTGCCGATTTTTCCTAGTCTTCGATGGCTTTGGCCTTCCCCAAGGTCCAAGCACCTCCAGCGGCCCCGGCCTCACACCCCAAAAGCCCCTTACGGTCGGGGCCGTCATTGGATCGTAGCCGTGACGTCTGCTCCTGAGCGTTCGCGGGTGGAGGAGCCGAGTCGCATCGCTCGAGCTGCGACAACGGCGCAGCGCTCTTCAAAGGAACTGGCTCCATGCCTCTGCATTCCTCGATTGCATGATTTTCCCACTTTTCGGTCGGCTCGGGTGACGGAGGGGGTACATGGGCACTTTCGATCACACCGCTGTTCTGAAGCAGCGTTTCGATGAGCTTGCTTCTGGGCTTTCCGAATTGGAAGACCTGCGCTCGCGCGTAGTCGCAGCCGAGCAAATGCAAGAGAGGCATAGTCACGAGGGCAAGCCGCCCCCGACAATTCGCAACGGTGGCACCCCTAAATCGCGATCAGCAGAAACCGATCGGCCAAAGAGGCGCTAGGCGCGGCCCCCGGTTCACGCTTCAGAACAAGGGCCGCCGCTCTGGAACAGCGGCCCTGCCGGGTTACGATAGATCCGAGATGAAACTTGCCAGCCCCGGTAACGACATGGTTCCTCCTGGAGGGACGTTCCTGCATCAACAAACGTGAATCCAAAGGAACGGCCCCGGGCGTCCCGGGGCTGGCTGCGGACACACCGAGGCCGCCCGACGCACCACTCAGCGTGGCACGCCGGGTGATATC